>CDZG01007464.1_pt1 | contig 237483 bp, 212 predicted proteins | sample 557741 | NCBI WGS metagenome assembly CDZG01 (sample SAMEA3182086, study PRJEB8094) | gut metagenome | biome: human; feature: gut; material: Stool; isolation source: human stools | place: Canada | collected 2013-01-21
GAGCTGCCGAAATTTCTGTTTCGGGTGGTGGACTTTATGGAGTGCCGCACCGAATGGGTAGGCACGGCCACGGAGCTGCTGACCGAAATGAAGGAGCAGGAGGTCACGCCCAATATGGTCACAAAGTATCTCGGCCAGTTCGCCTATGAGGTGCTGGAGCCGCTGGGCATCGAGTATCGCACCAAGCGAACGGGAAAAAGCCGACTCATCAAATTTCTGCGCCGTGACGGCGATGACGCAAATGACGCCGGGATCGCTATATAAGGAAATCCCCGTCACAACCGTCATTGCCGTCACAAACCGAAGAAAGGGGGTGAACAAATGCGCAGCAAAAACTACGGGATCAATGTCCGTGTGACCGAACAGGAGAAGCAGAAGCTGCTGGAAAATGCCCGGTTCTGTTCTCTGCCGCTGTCGGAATATCTGCGGCGGCTGGGGCTTGGGAAAGAGGTCAGAGCGGCCATCACGGAGCGGGATTACCGCCTGTTTCAGATGCTGAACGGCCTGAAAGCGGAGCTCCCACAGCTTCAGAAAGAGGAAATTCTGAGCAGGCTGGAAGCAATTTTGAATGAATTAAAGTAAGCAAGTATCACGCCTGCGCAGTCTAAGCGAGCAGACTGTTTTTACTCCTGTCGGAGCCAAACAGTGTATCCGCTTGCGATGCCTGCGGCATCTGAGCGAGCAGTGCGTTTTTACTCCCGGCAGAGCCGGAGCGCAAAAACACTCGTTAGGGCGTGCCCTAAAACCCCGAAAGAAAAAACTATGAAAGTGAGGACAACACAATGAGAAAATCGGATTTTACTTTACCGACGCTGGACGATCTGTTTTCCACGCAGGCGGAGCGGGACGATGCCAAATTGGAGCGGGTGCGGAATATTCCACTGGCCGAGCTGCACCCGTTCAAGGGTCACCCTTTCAAGGTGCAGAACAACGAAGAGATGCAGCGGATGATCGAGAGCATCCGCAAGGTGGGAGCCATCACCCCGGCGTTGGCAAGGCCGCTGCCGGACGGCGGCTATGAGCTGATCTCCGGCCATCGTCGGCTGGCGGCGTGTCAGGTGCTGGGCGTCGAGACGATGCCTGTCATCGTCCGGGAGCTGTCTGACGATGAAGCGGTGATCGCAATGGTGGATGCCAACTTGCAGCGGGAGACCATCCTGCCCAGCGAAAAGGCGTTCGCCTACAAGATGAAGCTGGATGCCATCAAGCATCAGGGCATCGCTTCTGTGCAAGTTGCAGAGAAGTTGCTTAGCGTAGAAAAAGTGGCAGACGATGCAGGTGAGAGTAAAGACCAAGTGCGAAGATATATCCGCCTGACCTACCTGATCCCCGAACTGCTTTCGATGGTGGACGACGGCAAGATCGCCTTCAACCCGGCGGTGGAGCTTTCTTACTTAGATTCTTACCAGCAGCGGGCGGTGTTGGACGCAATGGCGCTGAACGACTGCGCCCCATCCCACGCCCAGAGCATCCGCCTGAAGAAGCTGGCGCAGGAGGGGGTGCTGGATGAACAGATGATCTACGCCGTGTTGGCAGAGACGAAGCCCAACCAGCAGGAGCAGCTGAAATTCAAGCGGGAGGAGCTGCGGAAGTATTTTCCCTCCGGCTATACCGAGGAGCAGATGCGCCGGGACATTATCAAGGGCCTGGAACTGCTGAAGCGGCAGAGAGAACGGAACCGGGACGCCCGCTGATTCGTACCGATACGGCTGCAATCAAACAATTCGCAGAATAGAGAGAACTCCAAACCGATGGTATACTGATACTGTCGGTTTGGAGTTCTGTTCTGCAAATAGAAAGAGACAGGAGGAAAACAAAATGGTAGCAGGACATTTGACTTTGAAAAACGGCAAGTATTATGCCGTGTTGAACTACAAAAACGCCGGAGGGCAGCGAAAAACGAAATGGATCTCGCTGGGGCTTCCCGAAAAGGGCAACAAGCGCAAGGCGGAGGCGGAGCTGGCAAGGCTCCGGGCGGAGTTTAAGCCGCCCAAAGAGGTGGGCGACCTGAGCAGCGATATGCTGTTTGCCGATTATCTGTTGGAATGGCTGGAGATCGCCAAGGGACGGCTGGCTGTGGCAACATACAGTTCTTACGCCGCAATGATCAAGAAGCCAGTCGGACCGTACTTCCGCCAAAGGAATCTGACCTTGCGGGAGCTGGAAGCCCGACACTTGCAGATGTTTTATTCCGAAATGCTCAGAAAGGTAAAGCCGAATACGGTCATCCACTATCACGCGATTATCCACTCGGCGCTGAAATATGCGGTCAAGACTGATATGCTGGTGCAGAATGTGGCGGACAAGGTGGATAGGCCAAAGAAAAACAGCTTTCAGCCGGTTTTCCTTTCGGCAGAGGAAATGCAGAAGATGTTTGAAGCTCTCCGGGGCACCAAGCTGGAGCTGCCGGTGCTGGTGGCCGCTTTTTATGGATTCCGTCGGGGCGAAGTGTTGGGACTGAAGTGGGACGCCATCGACTTTGAGCGTGGAACGATTTCGGTCATACGAACCGTTACGACCATTACTCTTGATGGCAAGCAGACAGAAATTGAACAGCAGTCTGCCAAGACCAAGTCCAGTCTGCGTACCCTGCCGCTCATCGGCAGTTTCCGGGAATACTTTTTGCAGGTGAAAGAGGCGCAGGAGCTGAACAAGCAGGTCTGCGGCAACTGTTACAATCACGAGTATGATGGCTTTGTATTTGTGGACGAGCTGGGCGAGCGGATGCGGGCCAATTATCTGACTTCGGCATTCCCAAAATTCTTGGAGAGCCACGGCCTGCGCCGGATGCGCTTTCACGATTTGCGGCATAGCTGCGCCAGCTTGCTGCTGGCCAACGGCGTGCCTCTCAAGCACATTCAGGAGTGGCTGGGCCACAGCGACTTCACCACCACGGCGAACATCTACGCCCACTTGGATTACAAGTCCAAGATCACCTCGGCACAGGCAATGGAGACAGGGCTTGCTCTGCCGGAGGGCGGCGACTTCGGAAGTCGTTGGAGGGAGGGCTAAGCCGAAAATCCGGAGAGAAAAACAAAAGTCTGCTTTAATCACTTACTCTTAGAAAAAGATATAAGAAAAAAGCCCATAATCGGCTTGATTACAGGCTTTTTCGGTGGCGGAGATGGAGAGATTCGAACTCTCGCGTCGGTTTGAGCCGACCTACCGCATTTCGAGTGCGGACCCTTCAACCGCTTGGGTACATCTCCGTATATTTCCACCTGTTTTTAACTCGCAAAATCTTTTGGAGAGAAAAGCAGGAGAGAAAGCTAAAAAATATTCGATTTGAATTTTTGGAAACCCAGAATTAGCAAGGGTTTTCGAGGGGACGAAACGGACAGGCGCTGGAAAGATTTCGAGTGCAGCTCGTTACAACCACTTCGATACGCTTCCATGCATAAATATTCACTTTTTAGAACTAATCACATGATTTCGAGTCAGCCCCGTTATGACCACTTCGATACCTCTCCGTGTATGTCAAACACGGTCAGAACACCTTGAACCTCAAAAAAGAGGAAAAACCAAAATGTTAGAACGGCGTGTTAGAACAGCGAAATATTTAGTTTTTAGAACCCGCGAAAACCCTTGAAAACAAAGGGAAACGGGTGGACGAAAAAGCCTGAGCTGCGGAGGATTTCGAGACCGCCCCGTTATGACCGCTTCGATACCGCTCCGTATGAAATTTTCAGGCCGCCGCGATCGCGGCGGCCTGAGAAAAGTGGAGGCGCCATCCAGATTTGAACTGGAGCAATCGGGGATTTGCAGTCCCCTGCCTTACCACTTGGCTATGGCGCCATATGGAGCGGGCAACGAGATTCGAACTCGCTACCTCCACCTTGGCAAGGTGGCGCTCTGCCAAATGAGCTATGCCCGCAAATGGTGCCTCAGGCCAGAATTGAACTGGCGACACGCGGATTTTCAGTCCGCTGCTCTACCTACTGAGCTACCGAGGCAAATGGCTTGCTTTGAAAGACGGGATATGGTGGGAACAACAGGACTCGAACCTGTGACCCCATGCTTGTAAGGCATGTGCTCTAACCAGCTGAGCTATGCTCCCGTTTTTCGCGGCTTTGTCATTGTAGCAAACGTTATAGCATTCTGTCAAGAACAAATTTAAATTTTTTCCAAAAACTTCTGCAAAACGTAAAATCGCCGTCAAGGCGGACGGGAAGCGGTTGCCATCGACTCTGCCAGATGCTATACTGCGCTTACTATACAAACGCCCGAAGCGCTTTTTGAAAATGAAGGAGCTTTTATGAAAATTGTGATTGTCGGCGGAGGCAAGGTCGGCTTTGCCATCGCCCGCGAGGTTTCCGCCGAAGGACACGACGTAACGATCATCGACAGCAGCCGCGCCGTGTGCGACCGGCTTTCTCTCGCGCTCGACGGTATGACGGTGCAGGGAAACGGCGCCGCGCTCGACGTGCAGCACGCTGCGCTCGTGCCGGAGAGCGATCTTCTGATCGCTGTCTCGCCGAACGACGAGGCGAACATTCTCGCGTGCATGCTTGCGAGAAAAATCGGCTGCGCAAACACGATCGCCCGCATCCGCAGCCGCAACTACCTCAACGGCGTGCAGCTCCTGCGGGAGGAGCTCGGTCTTTCCATGGCGGTCACGCCGGATCTTTATGCCGCGCGCGAGATCTTCCGCCAGCTGCAGCTGCCCGCTTTTCTCCGGCGGGAATCGTTTGCCAAATCCCGCGCCGAGATCGTGGCGATGGAGGTCGATGCGGATAATAAGCTCTGCGGCAAAAAGCTCATGGAGCTGCCGCGTGTCCTGCGCCACCGCGTGCTCGTGTGCGCCGTCCGCCGCGGGGAGGAGGCGTTCATCCCGGACGGCTCGTTTGCGATCCGGGCCGGGGACGAGGTATATCTGACCGCGCCGGCGGCGACCCTTTCGCGCACCGTGGACGAGCTGGGGCTGCGGAAAAAACACGCGAAGAATGTGATGATCGTCGGCGGCGGACGGCTGGGCGAAGCGCTCGCGGAGCTGCTGCGCGAAGCGGGCGTGCGCGTGAAGCTCATCGAGCATAACGCCGAGCGCTGCCGGGAGCTTGCGGAACGTTTGCCGGACGTCTCCGTCCTCTGCGCCGACGGTACGCGGCAGGATTTCCTTTTCAGCGAGAATATTTCGCAGATGGACGCCGTTGTCGCGCTCACGAATCTGGACGAGGAAAATGTGTTTATCTGTATGTACGCCCGGATGCAGGGCGTGCCGCAGGCGATCCCGAAGGTAGATCGGACGGAATACGCCGCCGTGTGCCAGAACTGCGGCATCCGCAGCACCGTCAGTCCGAAGGACATCTGCGCGCAGGAGATCTCGCGCTATGTCCGCGCCATGGAGAGCACCGATGCCGAGAGCGTCCTTTCCGTATACAGTCTGCTGAGCGGGCGCGTTGAGGCACTCGAATTTCTCGTCACGGCGGACGTGCCGCACCTCGGCGAGAGCCTTGCCTCTGTCACGCTTCAGCCGGGAATTCTGCTCGCGTGCATTTCGCGCGGGGCAAAGGTGATCTTTCCCGGCGGCGGCGACAGCTTACAGGCGGGCGATACCGTCATCGTGGTCGCGCCGCGCGAGCGGCACATCGCGGAGCTGCGGCAGATCTTTGCCGAGCGTGGGTGATCGGATATGAACATTGCCATGATCTGCCGCATTCTCGGCCTGACGCTGGGAGTGGAAGCGGCATTTATGATACCGCCGCTTGCAATCGCGCTCGCACGGCACGAGCACAGCGCCGCTGTCGGCTTTGCCGTCACTGTGGCGGCGATCCTCGTGTTCGCGGCGCTGCTGCGGCGCATAAAGGCCCGGCGGCGGGAGTATTACGCCCGCGAGGGCTTTGTAACGGTCGGTCTTTCGTGGGTGCTTCTTTCGGTGTTCGGCGCGCTGCCGTTTTGTCTGAGCGGCGCGGTGCCGTCGTTTGTGGACGCCTTCTTTGAGACCGTTTCCGGCTTTACCACGACCGGCGCGAGCGTGATCGCCGATGTGGAGGCGCTGCCGGTGAGCCTTTTGTACTGGCGCAGCTTTACGGTATGGCTCGGCGGTATGGGCGTGCTCGTGTTCGTGCTGGCCGTGAGCCCGATGGCGAACGGTGACAGCGGTGACGCGCTGCACCTTCTGCGCGCGGAATCGCCGGGCGTGAACGTGGGAAAACTCGTGCCGCGGATGCGCCGCAGCACGACGATCCTCTATCTTATCTATATCGGCCTCACGGTTTTGATGTTTGTGCTGCTCATTTTTGATATGCCGTTCTTCGATGCGCTCACCACGGCGTTCGCCACGGCGGGCACGGGCGGCTTTTCGATCCGCAACGCCGGAATGAGCGTGTACAGCCCCTATTCGCAGACGGTCATCACCGTTTTTATGATCCTCTTTTCCATAAACTTCACGCTCTACTATCTCTTGCTGATCGGCAAGCTCCGGCAGGCGCTGCGCAGCGAGGAGATGTGGGTATTCCTCGGCATTCTCGCCGCCGTTTCGCTCGCCGTTGCTGTGAACATTCTGCCGCTCTTCAGCGGCTTTGGCGAGGCATTCCGCCACGCCATATTCACCGCCGCGTCCGTGATGAGCACCTCGGGCTTTGCTATCTCGGATTTCAACCTTTGGCCGTGGCTTTCCAAAACGCTGCTTGTTGTGCTGATGTTCGTCGGCGCGTGCGCCGGTTCGACCGGCGGCGGCATCAAGATCGTGCGCATCGTGATCGGCGCGAAGCTTGCCCGCCGGGGCGTGCAGCGCGCCATCCACCCGCAGCAGGTCAAATGCGTCCACATCGACGGCGAGCCGCTCGACGAGGACACCTGCAGCTCCGTTTCCGCGTTTCTGCTCGTGTACGCGCTGCTCTTTGTGCTGCTTCTGGTCCTGCTCGCGCTGGAAGGGCTGGATTTCATCACAACGTTTTCCGCCGCGGCGAGCTGCTTTAACAACGTCGGCCCCGGTATGGAGCTCGTCGGACCGATGTCCAACTATACATGCTTCTCGTCTTTCGGCAAGGTGCTGCTCGCTTTTTCCATGCTCTTCGGCCGTCTGGAGCTCTATCCGATGCTTCTGCTGTTCATCCCCGCCGCGTGGCGCAAATAACGGAACCCGGCTGCCGTTCAAAAACGGCAGCCGGGTTTCTGGTTCATACAGCCGCTCAAAGGTTGCTGCTGCATCGCTTTTGAACATGCTGTGATCAAGTGTTTTTCGTTTCGGTTTCCTTATCCGACGCTGCCGGATATGCGCGTTTTTCCACATACGCCATCATGCGGTTATACAGCACCAGATAGAAAAGAATGGCGAGCATACCGCCGACCGCGCCCAGAAGCGCGTATGAGTCGCTGCCGCGCAGTTTCAGCGCGGTCCATAGTATAATACCTATCCACGCCACAATGTACAGGACGATAGTCGAAATATGTTCATGCAGCCATTTCTTCCTAAAAAAGGCGATCTTTTCTTTCAGCGTAAATGTACTGCTGCTGAGCGCGGTAACAAGGTTGCTGTCGGCGGCTTTTTTGAAATCCTCCGCGGCAAGCCGTTCTCCGCTTATAAGCTCGTTGATGCTTACACCGAATTCTTCGGACAGCAGCGACAGCATTTCCACGTCGGGCATGTAGTTGCCGTTCTCCCAGCGGGAAACGGTCTTGTTGGTCACGCCGAGCTTTTCTCCGAGCTTTTCCTGCGTCAAACCCTTTTCTTTCCGCAGGGCGGCGATGAATTTTCCCATCTTTATTTGATCCATTCGGCTCACCTCAAAGAAAGTATAGCAGAAATTTCGTAAAATGTCCTCCCCACAAACAGCGAATGTGCTGTCTGAAAAACGGAAACTGCAGCGGAGCACCGGACAATGCGCCATGCTCGCGCGGGGCGGGGACTACAAAAAACCGTATGGCGGCGACGGGATGCAATAAGTCTTGCGCGACGGGCGGGGAACGTGTATAATATTTTCTGTGAAAATAGGCGGCTTCTCTTCCGCAAAGGGTTGGGGAAGCGCCGCGACACGGGAGTTCACTATGAAAGTTACCTTTTTGGGCGCGACCCATGAAGTTACGGGCAGCTGCACACTCATCGAGTGCGGGAATAACCGCGGCCTTGTTGACTGCGGCATGGAGCAGGGGAAGGACATCTTTGAAAACCAGAAGCTGCCGGTGGCGGCGGGGGAGATCGACTTTGTCCTTTTGACCCATGCGCACATCGACCACTCCGGCAATCTGCCGCTGCTTTTCAAAAACGGGTTCGACGGCCCCATTTACGCCACACGCGAGACGTGCAATCTCTGCCGCATCATGCTGCGTGACTGCGCGCACATTCAGGAGAGCGAGGCCGAGTGGCGCAACCGCAAAAGCCGCCGCTCCGGCGGACCGGCGTATGAGCCGGTCTACACGCTCGACGACGCCGAGGCCGCCATCGCGCATCTGCGCCCGGTGAGCTATCACGAGCTGGTGCAGGTCGGCGAGCACTTCGCCGTCCGCTTCAGCGATGTGTGCCACCTGCTCGGCAGCGCCTGCATCGAGGTCTTTATGACCGAGAACGGCGTGGAGCGCAAGATGGTGTTCAGCGGCGATATCGGCAATCTCAACCAGCCCATCATCCGCAACGTGCCGGAAACGGTCGCGGACGCGGACTATGTTATGATCGAATCGACCTACGGCGACCGCCTGCACGACCGCCATGTCCCGCCGGTCAAGCTGCTGGCCGATTACATCCAACGCACGCTCGACCGCGGCGGCAATCTCGTCATCCCGTCGTTCGCCGTCGGACGCACGCAGGAGATGCTCTACTATATCCGCGAGATCCGCGAGAAAAAGCTCGTCACCGGTCACGACGGCTTCCCCGTCTATGTGGACAGCCCCATGGCAAACGAGGCGACGGCGATCTATCTCCAGTGCGGCCACGAATGCTTTGACGAGGAGACCCGCGCTCTCGTGGACGCCGGGATCAACCCCATCTGGTCGGACGGCATCCGCATCTCCGTTTCGAGTGAGGACTCCAAGGCCATCAACGAAAACCCCGAGCCCAAGGTCATCCTTTCGGCGAGCGGCATGTGCGAGGCGGGACGCATCCGTCACCATCTCAAGCACAATCTCTGGCGGAAGGAGAGCACGGTGCTCTTCGTCGGCTATCAGGCGGAGGGAACGCTCGGCCGCAGGCTCTATGACGGCGAAAAGCATGTAAAGCTCTTCGGCGAGGATATCGAGGTCAACTGCGAGATCGGCTTCCTGCCCGGCAAGAGCGGCCATGCCGACCGCGACGGGCTCACCGCGTGGCTCGCGGGCTTTGAGAAAAAGCCGAAGCTCGTGTTCGTAAACCACGGCGAGGACGCCGTGACGGACGCATTTGCCGGCTATCTGGAGACCGAGCACGGCTATAAGGCGTTCGCGCCTTACAGCGGCACGGTGTTCGATCTCGCCGAGGGGAAATTCCTCGTCTGTCCGAAGGGCGTGCCGGTCAAAAAGGCGGAGACCGCTTCGGACGCCAAGGCGAGCGGGCTTTATCAAAAGCTCGTCGCCGCCGGAGAATCGCTCCTTTCTCTCATCCGCGCGAGCCGCGGCAAGCCGAACAAAACGCTCAAACACTTCCTTTCGGACGTGGAAGAGCTTCTCAAAAAATATCGCTGAACCGTACAAAGGGAGGAGAAACCCATGGACGAAAAGAAGATCGCGTACAAGCGCGTGCTGCTCAAGCTCTCCGGCGAAGCGCTCTCCGGCGATGCCGGAACGGGGCTGGACTTCAAGGTCATGGCCGAGGTCTGCGGCGTTGTCGCGCAGTGCGCAAAGCAGGGCGTTGAGGTCGGCATCGTTGTCGGCGGCGGCAATTTCTGGCGCGGCGTGAAAAACGGCGAGGGACGCATGGACCGCTGGAGAGCGGACTATATGGGCATGCTCGCCACGGTCATGAACTGTCTGGCACTGCAGGACGTGCTGCAGCAGCAGGGCGTGGAGGCCAAGGTGCTCACCGCCATGGAGATCCAGCACATCGGCGAGCCGTTCTCCGTGGAGAAGGCGGACGAATATCTCCGCTCCGGCAAGGTCGTCGTGTTCGGCGGCGGCGTCGGCAGCCCGTTCTTCACGACCGATACGGGCGCGGTGCTGCGCGCGGCGCTCATCGGCGCGGACGCGGTACTGCTTGCCAAGAACGTGGACGGCGTTTACAGCGCCGACCCGAAGAAGGACCCCAACGCGGTTCGCTTCGACTCTCTCACATATGAGGAAGTGCTCGAAAAGCGTCTCGCGGTCATGGACAGCACGGCGACGTGCATTGCCATGGACAACCGCATCCCCATCAAGGTGTTCGCCCTGCGCGAACCGGAAAACATCCTGCGCGCCGCTCGCGGCGAGGCCGTCGGCACGCTGGTCCATTAAAAGAAAAACGAAAAAATAACACCGGGAGGATACACAAGATGGCAGAAATCAAAGAATTCAAAAACCGCATGATCAAAACGGCAGAGGTTCTCTCCACCCAGTTCGACACCGTCCGTGCCGGCCGCGCCAACGCCGCCGTGCTCGATCAGATCGAGGTCGATTACTACGGCTCTCCCACCCCCATCCGCCAGATCGCGTCCATTTCCAGCCCCGACGCGCGCACGCTGCTCATCCAGCCGTGGGACGGCAGCACGCTCAAGCTCATCGAAAAGGCGATCCTCACCTCCGAGCTCGGCATCAACCCGCAGAACGACGGGCGCGTCATCCGTCTTGTGTTCCCGCAGCTCACCGAGGAGCGCCGCAAGGAGCTCGCCAAGCAGGTGCGCAAGTACGGCGAGGAAGCCAAGGTCGCCGTGCGCAACATCCGCCGCGATGCGATGGACAAGTTCAAGAAGGAACAGAAAAAGGGCGAGATCACCGAGGACGATCTGAAGGATCTCGAAAAGGACATGCAGAAGCTGACCGACGACTACACCAAGGAAGTCGATAAGCTCACCGCCGCCAAGGAAAAGGAACTTTTCGAGATCTGATGGCGGGCGCAACAGAAAAAAACGGCGCGGCGGGGGAGAAGCTCCCCCGCCACATCGCCATTATCATGGACGGCAACGGCCGCTGGGCGAAGAAGCGCGGGCTGCCGCGCAAGGCGGGCCACGCCGTCGGCGCGGAGACATTCTGGCGCATTGCAACGTACTGCAAAAACCTCGGCATGGACTATCTCACGGTGTATGCTTTCTCCACGGAAAACTGGAAGCGCTCGGATGAGGAAGTCGGCGCGATCATGGGCCTTTTGGAAAACTACCTGCACGAATCCATTGAAAAGATGGAAAAGGACCGGATCCGCCTGAAAATTCTCGGCGATACGACGGCCCTTTCGCCCGCCATTCAGGGATTGATCGATAAAACCGACGCAATCGCCGCGCGTCTGCCCGGCTGCTTTCAGGCAAACGTATGCCTGAACTACGGCGGACGCGACGAGATCGTCCGCGCCGTGAACCGCTTTGCCGCGGAGCACCCCGGCGAGACGATCACCGAGGCGGCGATGGCGGAGTATCTCGACACCGCCGGTATTCCCGACCCCGATCTCATAATCCGCACGGGCGGGGAATATCGTATATCGAATTTTCTCATGTGGGAGAGCGCTTACTCGGAGCTTTACTTCACCGATGTGCTCTGGCCGGATTTCTCAGAGAAAGACATTGACGAAGCCGTTGCGGAGTACCGGCACCGCGACCGTCGGTTCGGAGGAGTTAAAGCGTGAAAAAAAGAGTACTGACTGCGCTCGTGGGCATCCCCGTTCTTATCTTGGGCGTGTTTTTTGCGCCCATCTGGCTGTTCGGCGTGATCATTGCGGTCATCTGCGGCTTTGTGGCGTTTGAGCTTATGCGCTGCGCCATCGGGCAGGCGCCGAAGCGGCTGTATATTTCCTCCATCCTCTCCGCCGTGGCGATCGCCATTTTCGGCGGGCTCGATCTGCGCATGGCGGCGATCATTCTTTTGTTCCTCTTCTTCGTTCTCTCGTGTGAGATGATGGCGTGTTTTTCCACGCCACGCAAGATCAGCATGGAAATGGTTGCCATTTCGATGCTCGCGGGCGGCGTGCTGCCGATGATGCTCTCTACGCTTCTTCGCATCGCGCAGTTTGAAACGACGATCTCCATTCCGGAGCTGCTGAATGGCAACTCCACGCTCGTTCGCATCACGCATGACGGGATCGTCGGGCGCGTGCGCGCGTTTCTGCCGTTCGTCGTCGCCTTCGGGAGCGACGCGGGCGCATACTTCTGCGGCCGTGCGTTCGGCAAGAAGCAGCTCGCCCCGGCCATCTCCCCACATAAGACCGTCGCCGGAGGCATCGGAGGCGCGGTGTGCGGAGCCGCGATGGCGCTTTTGTACGGCGTCATCGTCCGCGCGTGCGGCCTGAGCGCCAATCTCGTCTCGCTCGCGGCGTTTGGTCTTGTCGGCAGCGTTGTGGCGCAGCTCGGCGATTTGACGTTTTCGGCGTTCAAGCGCCAGTACGGCATCAAGGATTACGGCAATATTCTCCCCGGTCACGGCGGCATGCTCGACCGGTTTGACAGTATGTACTATCTCGCGCCGCTCACGGAGCTGTGGATGCTGCTCCTGCCCGCGATTTCGGCATAAGGACGGATCATTTTATGGTGAAAGCAATTTCCATTTTAGGCTCCACCGGCTCCATCGGACGGCAGACTGCTCAGGCAGCCGGCCGTCTTGGTATTCCCGTGCTCGCGCTCGCGGCGCGGCGGGATGTGGACCGGCTCGAGGAGCAGGCGCGGCAGTTCCGCCCGAAGTATATCTCCGTGATGGACTCCGCCGCGGCAAAGGAGCTCCGGGCGCGCCTTTCGGACACGGACATCGAGATCGGCGAAGGGGAGAAATCCCTTATCGCCGCCGCCACGGTCGAGGAGGCGGACTGCGTCGTGACCGGCATTTCCGGCAGCGTGGGTCTTCGCCCGACGCTCGCCGCCATTCATCAGAAACGCCGCATCGCGCTCGCAAACAAGGAAACGCTCGTGTGCGCGGGCGAGATCGTCATGGCGGAGGCGGCGCGCTGCGGCGCGGAGATCCTCCCGGTCGATTCCGAGCACTCGGCGATCTTCCAGTCCATGGCGGGACGCGATAAGAGCGAGCTCCGGCGCATTCTTCTCACCGGCTCCGGCGGGCCGTTCCGCGGCTGGACGAGAGAACAGACGCGCGACGTCACGCCCGAGCGCGCCGTGCGCCATCCGAACTGGAGCATGGGCGCGAAGATCAGCATCGACAGCGCCACGATGATGAACAAGGGTCTGGAATTTATCGAGGCCATGCATCTTTTTGCCGTGACGCCCGATCAGATCAAAGTCATCATCCATCCGGAGAGCGCCATTCACTCCATGGTGGAGCTGCTCGACGGCACGGTCATCGCGCAGCTCGGCGTGCCGGATATGGGGCTTCCCATCCAGTACGCGCTCACGTATCCCGAGCGGCGCGAGTCGGCGGCGAAGCCGATGGATTTCGCCGCGCTCGGATCCATGCATTTTGAAGATCCCGATCTGGAGAAGCTGCCGTGCCTCCGCCTTGCGATGGAGTGCGCGAGAGCGCGCGGCACGGCGCCGTGCGTCATGTCGGCGGCCAATGAGATCGCGGTAGGGGCGTTTTTGGGACACCGGATCGGGTATAATGATATCTACCGTCTGGTGGCTTCGGCTGTGGAGCGCGCGGAGTTTATCGCGCAGCCCACGCTCGAGGAAATTCTGGCATCGGATGCGGAAGCGCGTGAGCTTGTCCGCAGGGAGATCGGCTGAGTATGTACATTGTTCTTGCAATTCTCGCATTTGGCATTTTGATATTTGTCCACGAGCTGGGCCACTTTCTTGTGGCAAAGGCGTGCGGCGTGAAGGTGACGGAGTTTTCCATGGGCATGGGCCCGCAGCTTCTGCATAAGCAGAAGGGGGAAACGGTCTATTCGCTCCGCGCCTTTCCCATCGGCGGCTTCTGCGCCATGGAAGGGGAGGAGGAAGCCTCGGACGATCCGAGAGCGTTCAATAACCAGAGCGTCTGGCACCGCCTTCTCATTCTCGTCGCGGGCGCGGCGATGAACTTCCTGCTCGGTCTCGTGCTCGTCATCATCCTCTATGCCGGCGCGGGCGGCTTCAACAGCCCCGTCATCGCCGGCTTCGCCGACGGCTGCCCGTATGAGGGCACGCTGCAAGCCGGCGACGAGATCCGCCGCGTGAACGGCGAGCGGATCTTCTTTACCGGCAACTTCATTCAATACGCCTCCGCCGACGAGGACGGGGATCTTGATCTCGTCATTATCCGCGACGGAAAGCGGATCGAACTGGATAACTACCACATGGTGCCCGTGGACTATGAGGTGAACGGGCAGACCGTGAAAAAATACGGCGTCAACTTCACGATCGCCGCGCCCACGGTCGGAAATGTGCTGAAATACTCCTTCTACAACTGTCTGGACTTCGTGCGCATGGTGCGCGCGGGACTTGTGCAGCTCTTCACCGGACAGGCGTCCATGTCGGATATGACCGGCGTCGTCGGCATGGTGGACATCATCAACGAGACCGGGCAGAGCGCGCAGTCCACATCGGAGGGCATTGCGAACGTCGTGTTCCTCGTGGCGTTCATCGCCGTGAACCTCGCGGTGATGAATCTTCTGCCGCTCCCGGCGCTCGACGGCGGCCATATCCTGACGCTCCTTTTGAGCGCGCTCTTTGAGAAGATCACCGGGAAAAAACCCGACCCGCGCATTGAAGGATATATCCATTACATCGGCCTGCTGCTCCTGCTCGGGCTGATGGTGCTTTTGATGTACAACGATATTGTGAGGATCATTCGCCGATGAACAGAAAGATCACGAAAACCATCCGTGTCCGCGGCGTGCCCATCGGCGGCGGGAATCCCATTCCCGTGCAGTCGATGACGAACACGCACACGGACGATGTCGCCGCCACGCTCGCGCAGCTCCGGCGGCTGGAAGCCGCGGGCTGCGAGATCGTGCGTCTCGCCGTGCCCAACCAGCTCGCCGCGCGCGCCCTGCCGGACATCCGGCGCGGCACCGGCCTGCCGCTCGTGGCGGATATCCATTTTGATTACCGGCTCGCGCTGGCCGCGGTGGAGGCGGGCTTCGACAAGATCCGCATCAATCCCGGCAACATCGGCTCTCCGGAGCGGGTGCGTATGGTGGCGGACGCCTGCCGCGAGCGGGGCGTCCCCATCCGCGTCGGCGTGAATTCCGGCTCGGTGGAAAAGGGCCTGCTCGAAAAATACGGTCTGTGCGCGAAATCCCTCTGCGAGAGCGCGCTCGGTCATGTAAAGCTTCTGGAGGACTGCGGCTTTGAGGATATCTGCATCAGCGTCAAGGCGAGCGACGTCGCCATGACCGTGGAGGCCAACCGCCTGCTCTCGACGCTGTGCGATTATCCGCTGCACATCGGCGTAACGGAGGCCGGGACGAAGGAGCGCGGCATTTTGAAATCCGCCGCAGGCATCGGCGCTCTGCTGCTCGACGGCATCGGCGATACGATCCGCATCTCCCTCACCGATGCGCCCGAGGAAGAGGCGCACGCGGGCGCAGAGCTTCTGCGCGCGCTGGGGCTGCGGTCCGGCGTGCAGTTCGTGTCCTGCCCCTCGTGCGGGCGGACGGAATACGATCTCATCGGCACGGCGAAGGCGGTCGAGACGCGGCTGCGCGATAAGCCGTGGAACATCACTGTCGCCGTAATGGGCTGCGTTGTGAACGGCCCCGGCGAGGCGTCCCACGCCGATTACGGCATCGCCGGCGGCAAGAGCGAGGGCGTCATTTTCAAGCACGGCGAGCCGGTGGCGCGCGTAGCGTCGGACAGGCTTGCGGACGCGCTCGTGGAACTAATTGAAAGAGAGAACCAATAATTCATGGCACAGGAAGTCAAATTTCTGGATATGTTCGGCTGCTGCGCCGCCCTGCGGGATAAGTGCGGCGGGCTGGAGCTGGCAAAGGTGAAAAACGTTGTCGTCTCGCGCGAGAAGCGGACGATGGACATTGCCGCCGGCTTTGCCGCACCCGGCACGCCCTCCGATATCGCCATGCTCGAATGGCGCATTGCGGCGGAATACGGGTTCACGCGGGTGAAGATCACCGGCAATACGCCCGCGGCGGCCCCGGCGGAGAAAAAGGCCGCGCCGCCGAAAAAGGAAGCAAAGCCCGCACCGAAAAAAGCGGAGAGCGGTGAGGTCCTCTTCGGCAAGCTGCCGAAGGACAACCACAGAACGGATATCTCCGAGCTTACGCTGCAGTCCGGCACGGTGAGCGTGACGGGCAAGGTCTTTGCCGCGGACAGCCGGAAAATACAGAAAACGAACGCCGCGGTGCTGAGCTTCGATATGACGGACTATACCGGCAGCATCCACGTTTCCAAGTACATCCGCCAGGGCGACGATCAGTCGATCCTCGATAAGATCCGCGTCGGCGACTATCTCACGGTGCGCGGCGACGTGATCTTCAATCGCTACGATAACGACATGGCGATCGATGTCGCCGCCATCGCCAAGGAAACCGCCCCGCAGCGGCAGGACACCGCCGAAGGGGACAAGCGCGTGGAGCTCCATCTCCACACGCGCTACTCCACGCTCGACGCGCTCACCGACCCGACCGCCGCGGTGAAAACGGCGGCCCGCTGGGGCCACCGCGCCATCGCCGTGACGGACCACGGCGTCGCGCAGGCGTTCCCGGAGTTCTGGCACGCGGGGGCCAAGTGCGGCATCAAGGTCATTTACGGCGTAGAGGGGTACTATATCAACGATGTGGACGACCTTCTCGCCGTCCACGGGGAGAGCAATCTCCCGCTCGATACCGATTTTGTCGGCTTTGATATCGAAACGACCGGCCTGGACAGCCACATTCACCGCATCACCGAGATCGGCGCGGTGCGCGTGGAAAATGGCGTCGTGACGAAGAGCTTTCAAACGTTCGTCGATCCCGGCATGCCCATTCCGCCGGAGATCGTGCAGCTCACCGGCATCACCGACCGCGACGTGTACGGCGCGCCGGGCGAGGCGGAGGCCGTGCGCGCGTTTCTGGACTTTGTTGGCGATCTTCCGCTCGTGGCGCACAATGCCGCCTTTGATATCGGCTTCATCACCGCCGCGGCAAAGCGCAGCGGCCTTGCCTTCGACCCCGTGTACATCGATACTCTTCCCATCGCGCAGGCGCTGATGAAGCAGCTCAAAAAATTCAAGCTCGATATCGTCTCCAACGCGCTGGGACTGCCGGACTTCAACCACCACCGCGCGAGCGACGATGCCGCCGTGTGCGCGCGCATTTTCACAACGCTCCGTCCGCGCCTCGCGGACAAGGGCGCGAAAACGCTTTCCGATGCCGGAGAACTCGTAGCGGAGCTGCGGAAAAACGATGCCCGCCGTCCGCGCCACATCACGCTGCTCGTGCAGAACAAGGTCGGCCTCAAGAATCTCTATGAGCTCATCTCCAAATCGCATTTGGAGCATTTCAAAAAGAGCCCGATCATCCCGAAGAGCCTTTTGATGCAGTACCGCGAAGGCATCCTTATCGGCTCGGCGTGCGAGGCGGGCGAAATCTTCGACGCCGTCGTGCGCAACCGGAGCGACGCCGAGCTCGACCGGCTCGCCGCGTTCTACGATTATTTTGAAATTCAGCCGCTTTGCAACAACCACTTTCTCATCAACGACGGAAAAGCGCGCGACGAGGAGGATCTGCGCGAATTCAACCGCCGCGTCCTCGCGCTGGGCCGGCGGCTCGGCAAGCTCGTCGTTGCGACCGGCGACGTGCATTTCCTGGAGCCGGAGGACGAAATTTACCGTCATATCCTCATGGCGTCGCGCAAGTTCCCGGACGCGGACAAGCCCCTGCCGCTCTATTTCAAAACGACCGACGAAATGCTCAAAGAGTTTTCGTATCTCGGCGAGGCGGACTGCCGCGATGTTGTTGTCACCGCGCCAAACGCCATTGCCGACAGCGTCGAGAGCTTTGAACTGCTGCCGAAGGATCTTTTCCCGCCGTCCATCCCGCACGCGGCGGAGGATCTGGAGCGCATGGTATGGGATAAGACCCACGAGCTCTATGGCGAAAACCCGCCGGAGCTCGTAACAACGCGCATCAAGGAAGAACTGGACGCCATTCTTGGCCGGCACTACGAGGTCATTTACATGTCGGCGCAGAAGCTCGTGCAGAACTCCCTCGAGCACGGCTACCTTGTCGGCAGCCGAGGGAGCGTCGGCTCCTCGATGGTGGCGTACATGTCCGGCATCACGGAGGTCAACTCCCTCCCGCCGCACTACCGCTGCCCGAAATGCAAATTCACCGACTTTGATAATGTGTTCATGCCGAACGGCGACAAATACGGCTGCGGCGCGGACATGCCCGACCGTACCTGCCCCGTGTGCGGCGCAAAGCTCGCCAAGGACGGATTCGATATCCCGTTTGAAACGTTCCTCGGCTTCGGCGGCGACAAGGTCCCCGATATCGATCTGAACTTCTCCGGCGAATACCAGGCAAACGCCCACAAATACACCGAAGAACTCTTCGGCCGTGACCACGTGTTCCGCGCCGGTACGATCGGCACGCTGGCGGAAAAGACCGCTTACGGCTATGTGAAAAAGTACCTCGAAGAGCGCGGCATCACCGTCTCCAAGGCGGAGGAGAACCGCCTCGCGGCGGGCTGCGTCGGCGTAAAGCGCACGACCGGCCAGCACCCCGGCGGCCTCGTCATCATCCCGCAGGACAAGGACGTTACGGACTTCTGCCCCGTGCAGCACCCCGCGGACGACGCGACCGGCGGCATCATCACCACGCACTTTGAATACCACAGCATGGAAGCAAACCTCTTAAAGCTCGACGAGCTCGGCCACGATGACCCGACGATGATCCGCATGCTCGAGGACGCCACTGGCGTCAACGCCCGCGAAATCCCGCTCGACGACCCGGAGACCATGCGCATCTTCACCTCGCCGGAGCCGCTCGGCATCCCGGACGGCGACCCGATCGTCGGCCACACCGGCACGATCGGCGTGCCGGAGTTCGGCACGGCGTTTACGCGCCAGATGCTCGTGGATACACAGCCGCACGAGTTTGCTACGCTCGTCCGCCTTTCCGGCTTCTCCCACGGCACCGACGTGTGGGCGGGCAACATCCACGATATCGTCGTCAACGGCATTGCGCCGACCGACAAATGCGTCGGCTGCCGAGACGACATCATGCTCTATCTTATCGATATGGGCATGGAGCCGAAGCGCGCGTTCAAATTCATGGAGGCCGTGCGTAAGGGCGCCATCCACAAGGGCAAGCCGTGGCCGGACGGCATCGTGGAAGAGATGCAGCAGCTCGGCGTGCCGGAGTGGTGGATCGAATCCTGCCGGAAGATCCAGTATCTGTTCCCGAAGGCGCACGCGGTCGCGTATGTCACGATGGCGTTCCGCATCGCGTGGTTCAAGGTGCACGAGCCGCTCGCGTACTACAGCGCGTATTTCTACCGCCGCAGCCAGAAGGACGGCTTTGACGCCGAGAGCATGCTGCAGGGCATCGACAAATGCCTTGCGAAGATCAACGCCATCCGCCGCAACCCGAACGCAACGGCGAAGGAAGAGGATCTTCTCACCACGCTCGAGGCGGTGTATGAATTTTACCGGCGCGGCTTTACCTTTGCGCCCATCGATATCTACAAATCCGATTCCTACAAATTCCTCATTGAGGACGGCTGTCTGCGCCCGCCGTTCGTGGCCATCTCCGGTCTCGGCGGCTCGGCGGCGGAGGATCTGAAGCGCGCGCAGGATTCCGGCGCGAAATTCGTCTCCATCGACGATATTTCCGACGCCTGCCCCAAGGTGAGTACCGCCCACCTGGACATGCTGCGAAAGCTCGGCGCGCTCGGCGATCTGCCGGAAACGCGGCAGGTGAGCCTCTTTGACGCCTTCGGCGAAATGTAAAGGAGAGATAGAAGAATGAAACTGATGATCGCGTCCGACCTGCACGGCTCGGCGTACTATACGCAGGCGCTGCTGCGCCGCATGGAGGATGAAAAGCCCGCAAAGCTCGTGCTGCTTGGCGATATCCTCTACCACGGCCCGCGCAATGCCCTCCCGCGCGATTACGACACGAAAGCGTGCGCCGCCATGCTCAACGCGCTCGAAAAAGCGCCGCTGTGCATCCGCGGCAACTGCGACGGGGAAGTGGACCAGATGGTATTGAATTTCCCCGTGCTCGCGGACTTCGCCGCCGTGTTCGCGGACGGGTATACCCTCTATCTCACACACGGCCACCATCTCGACGAGGCGTCCAAAGCCGCCGCCTCCGGCGATATCGTGCTCTACGGACATACCCATGTCCCGGCGTTCGAGCAGAAAAATGGGAATTATTATGTAAACCCCGGCTCCGTATCCATTCCCAAGGAAGGAAGCCGCCACAGCTATATGCTCTGGGAAAACGGCGTTTTCACATGGAAGGATGTGGAAACCGGCGAGATCTGGCGCACGGAACGCATAGAGAAGTGAGCGGCGCGCCGGAGGCGGTGCGCGCGCGGCTCCTTGCGCTGCAAGACGAGAAAAACGCGCCCTTCATGGCAAAGCTCGTCCCGACGCTCCCGCCGGAGAGCGTTCTCGGCGTGCGTATGCCGGATTGCCGCTCGCTCGCCCGAGAGCTTTGCCGGGAACCCGACATCGGCCTCTTTCTCGCCGATCTGCCGCACCGGTATTTGGACGAGAACAACCTCCACGCGCTGATTTTGAACGAGGAAAAGGACTATGCCGCCGCCGTCGCCGCGCTCGACGCCTTTCTCCCGTATGTGGACAACTGGGCGACCTGCGACGCTCTGCGCCCGAAGGCATTCAAAAAGCACCCTCCGGCTTTGCCGGACGAGTGCCGCCGCTGGATAAAAAGCGGCGAGATCTATGCTGTCCGCTTCGGCATCGAAATGCTTATGACGCACTATCTCGACGCGGATTTCCGCCCGGAATATCTCGAAGAAGTTTCCATAATTAAAAGCGAAGAATATTATGTAAACATGATGATCGCCTGGTACTTTGCCACGGCTCTTGCCAAGCAGTACGAAGCCGCGGTTCCGTACATCGAGCAGCGCCGCCTCGCCCCATGGACGCACAACAAAACCATCCGCAAGGCCATAGAAAGCTGCCGTATCACCGACGAGCAGAAGGCCTATCTCCGCACGCTCGCCATACGAGAATAACAAACGCCCGAAAGAGCAAAACTCTTTCGGGCTTTATCTTTTATCGGTTGGGGCTGGCCAAATACCCCTCGAGCAGGAGGGTTGCCGCTACCGCGTCTACATTGGCGCGGTGCTTTTTTTCTTTTTTTCCGGCGGCGTGGAGGATGGCGTGCGCCTCAATGGTGCTGCGCCGCTCGTCCCAGAGTATGACCGGCAGGCCGGAGGCCTCCTCCAGCAATGCCTTGAACTGCCGCGCCTTTTCCGCGCGCGGGCCCTCCGTGCCGTCCATGTTCTTCGGCAGGCCGAGCACGAACTTTTCGGCGTCGCGCTCGCGGGCGAAAAAGGCGAGCCGCTGCGCGAGCTTTTCGGCGTTCCATTCCTGAATGGTGAGCGCTTCTCCCGCAAGCGTGCCGGTGAGATCGGACACCGCAACGCCGGTGCGGGCGTCGCCGTAGTCTATGGCGATGATCCGTTTCATGGCAGGACCTCCTGTATATGTCTTTTTCCTTACTATACCACACCGCAGCGCCCCGGCGCAATGCCCTCTCCGTTCGACGGCTTTTGCAGGACGCTTCTGCTATGCTCTTACCCGAAAAAACATTTCCCGCGGTTTTCCGTGGGGAAGGGAGGAAAGAGCATGAAGCGCCGGATCGCCTGTCTCGCCGTATGTCTGCTTGCGGTTCTGCTGCCGCTGCGCGCGCTGGCTGCGGAGGAGACCGCCGCCGTACAGACGCGCGCCGGGGATTGGGCGCCCTCACGCAGCGCCATGCCGGGCGAAGAGCTGCATTTCCGCGTCTCGCTCACGCTGCGTACCGGCGAGAGCTGGACGGTACGCAGCGTATTTTCCCCCGGCGTCGAGTTTCTCGCGCTCACGGCGGTCCGCGCCGACGGAGAGAGCGTCAACGCCTCGTACTATACGCTCGTCACCGGCGCGCGCTCGAAAGAGAGCGCCTTTGCGCTCCATCTCGCGGCGCGCTTTTCCGCGCGGGAGAGCGTCTGCCTGACGGTCGAGTGGACGGCGCGGCTGGGCGACGGCTGCGTCACCGGCGCGGAAGGAAACCGCGTATTTCTCACCGCGGTGAGCGAGAGCGGCCAGACCGCAGCGAGCGGCAGAGCGGCGGTTTTCGCCTACGGCTTTTCCGTTTTCCGCGGTGTGCGCTTTGCCGATGCGCGCGTGGCGGATCATCCGCTGCCGTCCGCCTGCTTCCGGCTCTATTATGACGCCGCGGCGCGCGAGCCGGTGGCGTTCCGGGAGAACGGGGGCGTGTATCTCGCGTGCGCGCTCGGCTGCGGCCACACGCGCCATACCTACATCCTGCGCACCGCGGAGGACGGGTACGTCCGCATGGCGGGACTTCCCGCCGGAACGTATTATTTGCAGGAGTCGCGCCCGCCGTCCGGGTACGGCTGCGCCGCCGACATGCTGCGCGTGACGCTCACGGAGGACGGAGCGCTGGAAACCGACGCGTCCGAAGCGTCCGGCAGCACGGTCCTTCTGCTTGAAACGGCGCAGGAATCGCTGCCGGAGAACAAAACGCTGACCTTTTACCGCCGCGGCTGCGGCGTGATGGCCATGCTGTTCACCACCGTTCTGTGCGGAAAGCGGCGATATTGGTGAATCATTTTTTCTCCTTGGGCTTGAAGAGCACGGCGGCGAGATACCCGAAGAATATCGCCGCGGCGATGCCGCCCGCGGAGGCCGTCAGCCCGCCGGTGAACGCGCCGAGAAAGCCCTTCTCCGCCACGGCCTTTTCCACGCCCTTGGCAAGCGTGCTGCCGAAGCCCGTGAGCGGGACGCTCGCGCCGGCGCCCGCCCACTCGATGAGCGGAGCGTACATGCCCACGGCGTGCAGCACGACGCCGAGCACGACATAGCACGTCAGAATGCGCGCCGGGGTGAGCTTCGTGCGGTCAATGAGCACCTGCCCGAGCGCGCACAGCGCCCCGCCGACGAGAAACGCCTTGAGATAATCTGTCCACATAGTCCTTACCCCTTATCAACGTCCAGCACCACGGCATGACAGATGCCGGGGATGCTCTCGCCCTGCTGCGATGTTGTCGGCGACATGAGCGCGCCGGTCGCGGCAAAGAGCACGCGCGGCCAGTCGCCGCAGGTCATGCGCTGGAGAATGTGCCCGCAGAGCACCGATGCGCTGCACCCGCAGCCGCTGCCGCCGGCGTGTACGTCCTGCGTCTCCGGATTGAAAATGAGCATGCCGCAGTCCGTGGAGCAGACGCCGAGATCCACGCCGTCCCGGAGAAAGAGATCGGTCAAGATTTCGTGCCCGATCTTTCCGAGATCGCCGGTGATGATCGCGGCATAGTCCGCCGGGGTGCGCCCGGTGTCGGCAAAGTGCGCGCGGAGCGTTTCATATGCTGCCGGAGCCATTGCCGCGCCCATGTTGTTCGCGTCTGTCACGCCCGCGTCGCGGATGCGCCCGGTCGTGACGTGCGTCACATAAGGGCCTTCGCCCTCGCCCGTGAGCAGCAGCGCGCCCGCGCCGGTCACGGTCCACTGCGCCGTCGGCGTGCGCTGCCCGCCGTATTCAAGCGGGAGCCGGAACTGCCGCTCCGCCGAGCAGAAGTGTGAGCTCGTCATGGCGCACACGGTGTCGGCGTAGCCGCCGTCAATCGTCATCGCGGCGAGCGACAGACTCTCCGCCATCGTGGAGCACGCGCCGTAAACGCCGAAGTAGGGGATGGGGAGATCGCGCGCGGCAAACGTTGAGCCGGCGCACTGGTTGAGCAGGTCTCCTGCGAACAGATACTGAATGTCCGAGGGCGGGATCCTCGCCTTGTCGCAGCAGAGCGCGAAGCACTTGGAGAGCATCACGCTCTCCGCCTTCTCCCAGCTCGACTGACCGAAGTAGGAATCGTCGCTGATATAGTCGAACCATTTGCGCAGGGGGCCTTCGCCCTCCTTCTGCCCGACGACGCAGCTGCCCGCCGCAATGGAGGGCGGGTTCGTGAAGGCGACCGTCTGCCGCCCGAGCCGCTTGTTTTTCAGAAAAACCACCGTCTTTCCCTTTTTTCATAGCGTACCCCGAAAAAGCAAAAAAATCCCTCCGGAATGAACCGGAGGGAGAAAGATATTTGATTTACGTGCGCCCGACGGACTGGTAGTTCCAGCTGAGCGAGTTTTCGCGAAGCATCATAAAATTGTCGGTGTACATCTGGAGAAGCCAGTAGTTCATCTCGATCTCCGGGTCGCAGATGTAGATCTTGCCGTCGAGCGTGATCTCCGTCCAGGCGTGCGGCTGGTTTTCTATGCCGATGCTGCCGGAATAGGTGCGGGCGTTGTACCCGAGCCCGCGGGCGAGCGCGCAGAACGCTCCGGCGTAGCAGTAGCAGTTGCCCTTGTTCGTGCGGAAGATCGTGAGCGCCTCGTCAATGTCCCAGCCGGTCGCGCCGGAGTCGTAGTAGTTGCGCGTGAGATACTGGAAGTCGTTTTTCACATGGTAGTAGATCGCTTTGAGATCGTCGAGCCGCGCGGCGTCCGGCGTCATAAAGTCGGAGAGCGTCTGCGCGACGTAGTCATCGAGCTCTGCGCTGCCGCTCGTATAGCGGCCGTTTTTATCGAAATACAGGGCGTCAAATTCCGAATCGGTGAGAAAATACCCGTCGTCGCCGAGCCGGTAGAGATATCCGCCGAACCAAAGGAAGCCGTCGCGCGTTATGGATTCAAGAGACTCTTTCGTGAGCGTTCCGCTGCCCGCCGCGGCGAGCACTTTGGCAGATGCCCAGTGCGTCGGGGCAACGTCCGGATAATAGACGTCCTCCGCGGCGCTCTCTTTCCCGAGCAGCCGGGAAACGCAGAAGGCAAATTCCGCGCGCGTCGCATATTCACTCTCCGTTTCCGGCAGAGCCTCAAGCACCGGTTCAACGGTCTCGGGATCGAAAAGAGTGTCCAGCGCGGTCTTTAGCTCCTCGCGCGTGAGCGCATCTTCGGGAGCGGCATCCAGACCTGCAAGCAGTGACGGATCGATACGCTCCTCCGGCGCGAGCGCGCGCAGCGCCGCGGCGCACTCCGCGTGCGTCATCGCGCTCTCCGGGCGGAGCAGACCGTATTCGTCGGGGAAGAGAAACGCCGCGCCGGTGTTGAGCACCGGCCGCGCCAGAGCGTAATATACCGTGTCCGTTTCGACCGGCGCTGCCGGATCGGCGCGCCTGCCGGTCTCATCCGTCCATGCGACGAGATACAGACCCTCGGGCAGCGCGGCGTCCGCAGCGGGCGAGCCGTCGAACGGGATGCTCTCGGTTTTTAAAACGTCGTCACCGAGACGGTATTCCACCGTGAAAACCGGCGTTTCCGTCGGCGCGGGTGTGGTCTCCGCCGCGGCGGGAGCGTTCGAGGCGAGCGGGGCAGCCTCCGCCCGGTAGCCGCAGCCGTGGAGAAAAACGGCGGCGAGCAGCACGGCGGCGAGCGGCGCGAAACGGAATGTTTTCAGCTTCATGAAGACGGGTCCTCCCGGAATTGCTTTTTTACAGAATATGCGATACAATTATAATATTCCCGCCGCGGCGTGTCAAATACGCTCGCATCGCGGCGGCAACAGCGAGGAAAGTATGAGAAAAAAAGCGAATAAAGAGAGATTGCCCCTGCTTTTCGCCGCGCTGCTCGGCGCGCTCCTATTGTCAAACTGCGGCTATCGCCCGGAGGGGGTCGAAGCCGTGCAGCCGCTTTCGGACGTGCCCGCCGCCGCGGCAGCGCTGCCGGAGGAGACCGCCGCGCCGCAGGGGAAGACCTATACCGTGACGTACCGTGTGAACGGCGCGGAAACGACCGAGCTTGTGGCCGAGGGCGGCAGCGTGCAGAATGCGCCGGAGTTTATGGCAAGCGAAAACTGCGCCATCGTCGCCTGGAAAAACGCCAACGGCACAAAGGTGGACATCCGCACCGCGCCGGTATATGCCGACGCGGTGTATGAAGCCGTCCCCGGCCCGGCGCTCCGGCGCGAGGGGGCGTATATCGCCGCGGGCAACGACGGACTTTTCCACCCGCTCGATAAATTCACACGCAGCGACGCCGCCCGCGCCGTATATGCGCTGCTCGATACGAAGCCGACCGGCGAGACGTTTTTGAAGGACGTCACGACCCACGCCAAGTGCTACACCGCCGCAACGACGCTTGTGACGGCGGGATATATGACACTCAACGACGGCCGGTTTTACCCGGACGTCGCCATCACCCGCGCCGATCTCACGGCGCTGCTCGAAAAGGTGTTCTCTCCCGCGGCGGTGGAGCGCGCTCTTGCCGGTATGACGGACGAAACGCCCTTTACCCGTGCCGAGGCTGCCGCGGCGATCAATGCGCTGCTCGAGCTGGACACGGCGGGGCTAGCAAACGCCCCGTACTTCCCGGATGTGGCCCCGAGCATGGAAAACTATGCCGCCGTGGAGCTTGCCGGGCAGAGCGGGACGATCTCCTGGCTCACCGGCGACAGAGCGGAGCCGGGCTTCCTCAATCTGGACGGATATCTCTACTGCGTCGGCGACGACGGGTATTTCCTGCGCGACACGATGGTCGGCACGCTGTACTTTGACATCTCCGGCCGGTATACGAGCGGGGACGATGCGCTCGATACGTTCGTTGCCGATATTGTCGACGCAAACACGAATGCCTCCATGACCCGCGAGGAAATGCTGCGCGCGGTGTACGAGTATGTGCGCGATCACTATCTCTATCTCAAACGCAGTCTCTACGAGGTCGGCGAGACCGGCTGGGAGATCCCCGAGGCGCTGCTCATGTTCCAGAGCGGCAAGGGCAACTGCTACAACTTCACCGCCGCGTTCTGGTCGCTCGCGCGCGGCATCGGGTTTGACGCGGTGTGCTACAGCGGTCTCGTCGGCGTCGGGCGCGACCCGCACAGCTGGGTGGAGATCACGTTCGACGGCGTCCCGTATGTGTTCGATGTGGAGACCGAAATGTCCTACCGTCTTGTGAACGACTACATAACAAGCATGTACTGGAAGACTTACGAGGAGGTCGCGGCGTGGAGCTACGTCCGCACCCCGGAGGAAGCTGCCGCCGCCGCGCCGGAAACCGCGGGCTGACGGGACTTGCCGCCGCATCCAGGAAAAAATATACCGGCCGTCTGCCGGAATGAACGAAGCCCTAACGGAAAAAATCCCGTTAGGGCTTCAATTATTATACAAATGTTGAAAATAAGCATTCTGCACAAATTATAATATAAAAATTGAAAGCATTTTTCTTGACCAAACAAAACCGATATGATAAATTTAATTCATATAGGGAGAAAAATCACAGACAACGCGCCCCCTAAAACAAAGTAAAGAGGTGTATTGCGTGAAAGACCTTAAGCATCTGATCTATTTTGAGAATCTGCTTCAGGATGCACACAACGAGCTTGTCGCACAGGCGGTACAAGAGGGAGACTATGCGCTGGGCTACAGCTGCTACTACATCCCGGAAGTTCTGCTCAACCTTCCCGGCTGCTTTTCTTCCCGGCTCCGCGCGCCGCGCTGCACATCCACGGATGTCGCCAGCTATTACATGACCAACCGCACCTGCCCCTATGCCCGCTCCCTTCTCGAGCGCGCCATCGAAGGCGGGTACAACTATCTCAACGCCCTTCTCGGCGCGGAATGCTGCGCGACCATGGAGCGCATGGAGGAGCATTTCTTCCTCATCAACCCGGTGAAGAATGAGAAGTTCTTCGTCACGCAGATCGACCCGCCCATGAAGGGCGACGAGACCAATCTCGATTACTACAAGGCGCAGCTCAAGCTCAAGGTCGTGGACAAGCTGCACGAGAAATACGGCATCGACACCTCCGAGGAGGCCATGCGCCGCGCCATTGATGACCATAACGAGATCAGCCGCATCATCACCGAGATCGGCAATTTCCGCAAGGCGGATAACCCCAACATCACCGGCTACGAATTCCACGTCATCCAGCTCGTCAGCCAGGTGTGCCCGCACCGGCTCATCCTGCCGTATCTGGCCGAGACGCTCGAAGAGCTGAAGACGCGCGAGCCGGAGCCGAAATTCCCGTTCCGCGCGAGAGTTGTCCTCGTCGGCTCGGAGATCGACGATCCGGAATTCACAAAGCTCATCGAGACCTGCGGCGCCATGGTCGTGGCCGACCGCTACTGCTTCGGCTCCTTCCCCGGCCGCGAACAGATCGAGATCCGTGAGGGGGAGACCGCCTTCGATGCGATCTGCCGCCACTATCTGCACTGGAACCAGTGCGCGCGCTTCATGGACGGCATGAAGATCGACCAGCGCCACAGCGAGGTCAAAAAGCTCGCGGATGAATTCAAGGCGGACGGCGTGATCTATGAGAACATGAAGTTCTGCGAGTTCTGGAGCTACGAAAAAATCCTCGCCCACCATATTTTCACGAACGAGCTGGGCATCCCCACCTGCACCATCGAGAAGGAATACGCTCTCGGCGCGGTGGGCCAGCTGCGCACCCGCTTCCAGGCATTCATCGAATCTCTGGAGATCAAACAGATACAGGGAGGCAAGTGAGATATGAAAGCAATGGATAAGCTGATCGCGAAGATCGACAAAAAGCTCGAGCGCTTTGACCCCATCTGGCAGGCCGAACACGGCACCGGCGGCCAGAGAACGCGCTATTACGATAAGACCGGCGTTGCGAAGTGGCGCGAATGGCGCGGCGTGAAGGACACGCTCTACGACTATACGCAGTGGCTCAATAACCTCTCGAGCATGGTGCAGATGGTGGCGTCCGCTCCCGTCTCCTGTCTCAAGGGCTTCTGGGAATACCGCTGGATGGGCTCGTATCTCGGCACGTTCATGTTCATCGACCGCCTGTTTGAGGGCTACCGCGGCTATGAGCTGCGCACCGCGCACACGAACATGCACGCCATCGTGCAGAGCCTTACCAAGCGCATCGCGCTCGTCCTCTCCAACGACAAGCGCCTCGGCGGCGGCCCGCGCAGCGACGATTTCCTCCCCTTTGACGAGGTGCTGCCCCCGCTGTTTCTGACGGGCTTCAAGGAGCTGATCCCGTTCCCGCTGCAGACGCTGCCGGAGTTCATCATCTGCGACGTGGACCAGCACATCGAGCCGTACTATATCGACGTGGCCGAGTCCTTCGGTCTGGCGGCGGACGTGTGCTCGCGCTGCGCCGCGGAGACCGGCGTCGCTATCGACGATGCGTTCCCCATCATCGGCAAGGCGTTCCTCACGACGAACATGCCGTGCAACGCCTCCGAGTGTACCTCCATGATCCAGCGCCGCCGCGTGGCGCTGCCGGACTTCCCCGTAACGCTCGCGATGATCCACAACGAGCCGGGCGCGCACCCCTATTCCACGCAGATGCTCAAGGACGCCATTGCCTTCGTCGAGAAGGAATACGGCATCAAGTACGACTGGGACGAGCTGTTCAAGTACGCCCGGCTTATGAACGAGCAGAACACCATTGAGCTCGAAAAGTGGGACTACTTCAAGACCCCGTATTCCGCGCTCGTCGGCATTGCCGAAACGCTCTACCGGCTGTATTCGTGGGCGTCCGTCAACGGCACCGACCCGTATTTCAACAAGGTTGATCGCCGCGTTATCGAGATCATGCGCCGGGCATACGAGGAAAAGTACCAGCCTTTCGGCGGAAAGACGCGCCACCGCGCCTTCCTTTGGGGGCCCTCTGCGGTATACTATACCGACTTTCCGACCTGGACGCAGAACTGCTGGGGCATCAACATTGTGCTGAACATGGACTCCACCATGGGTCACAACATGATCGACACCGAAGACCCCGACCAGGCGATCCAGGATCTGGCGCTCTTCTCCGAGAAGGCCACCATGCGCCATCACGCCGTCGGCGGCTGGGAGAATGTCAACGCCCTCTGGGAGTGGGCGAAGAACTTTGACTGCGACATGGTCCTTTTCAACGACAACATCGCCTGCAAGGGCATGCTGGGCGTCCACGCTCTCATGGAGGAGCAGGCGCGCGAGCTGGGCTTCCACTTCATCTTCGTCGAGCACGATCTGGAGGACTGCCGCACCGTATCCCGGCAGGATATGAGAAACTGCGTCAACAAGTATATGTCCGTCGTTCTCAACGAGAAGCCGCTTGACCCGACCATCGTAGAGTTTGACGACTCCATGGCATACTAAGAAAGGCGGAACAGGTTATGAAGAAATTTCTCAAGATCCTCTTCAAGATCCTCGGCAAGCTGATCCTTGCCGCCGTGATCTTCTTCGCCGCAACATTCACGCTCTATATGGTCAACGGCGAGAACAAGCTCATTTATTATGTCGTGCGTCCCCTGCTGAACAAGCATTACGATTCGCAGGTGCGCGACCGGCGCATCGTCTGACGCATTCAAACGAACCCATTTTTGTTGCCCCAGGCAGATTTTTCTTCTGCCTGGGGTATTTTCATAGGACGAACCTTCCGCACATATAGATGAAATGCCGGAAGGGGAGTGGTGCATGATGCAAACGAACAGAGACGAGCGGGCGTGTGAGCTGGCGAGGTGGATTGTTGAGAACAATGCCACCGTCCGCGCGGCGGCCAAGCGTTTCGGCATCTCCAAAAGCACAGTGCACAAGGATCTGTCCGAACGTCTTCGGCAGATCGACCGGCTGCTGTATGAAAAGGTGCGGCTCGTTCTCGAGCAGAACAAGGCGGAACGGCACCTGCGCGGCGGCGACGCCACCCGAAGAAAATACCTGCACGCCGGGACGCACGTCCCCGAAGAGAGAAAAATACACGGCTGAAAAGTATACAAAGCGGACGGGCTGCCGGGACCCCGGCAGCCCGAAAATCACTTTTTTCCGCCCAGAACGAACACCATGCTCATCGGAACATACAGCACCAGCGCGGCCACCGAAACGACAATACCCATTTTTCTTTCCTCCTTGTCAAATTCACATCTTCTTTATGGGACAAGCATACCGCATTGTGTGACCCATAAAACGGACTCCCGAGATGTGTTCATAAATCAACACTGTGTCATCAAAAGAAAAAAATCGAAAAAAACGGCGAGGAATATCTTGCTTTTTGTGTCGGTTTTCCGTATAATGTGTTTGAAACTATATATAAGGGAGGGCTGACCCTTGATCGTAAATCAGCAGACCGCCGCGCAGAAAAAGGTGGACGAGCTGTATGCCACGCTCGGACGCCGCCGCGGAGCGTCGCCGTTCGGGAGCTGTCCGGTCAATCTGACTGCCTCGTTCGTGCAGCTGTGTCTTGCGCAGAGCTGCGGAAAATGCGTTCCCTGCCGCGTGGGGCTGGACCGGCTGCACGCGCTTTTGGAGAAGATCCTCGATGGCCGCGGAACTACGGACGATCTCCGCGCCGTGCGCCGCAGCGCCGCCGCCATTTACGACAGCGCCGACTGCGCCATCGGGTTTGAGGCCGCGCGCCTCGTGCTCGACGGGCTGGAGGCCTTCCGGGACGATTATATGTCCCACATCGAAAACGGGGTCTGCACCGCGGCGTTCGACGCCGTGCCGTGCGTGGCCGGCTGCCCGGCGAATGTGGACGTGCCGGGCTACATCGCTCTCATCCGCGAGGAGCGCTATGCCGACGCCGTGCGGCTCATCCGCAAGGACAACCCGTTCCCCGGTGTCTGCGGTCTCATCTGCGAGCATCCGTGCGAAAAGCACTGCCGCCGTCAGATCGTGGACGATTCCATCAACATCCGCGGGCTGAAACGCTACGCGGTCGAGCGCGCGGGCATCGTTCCCACGCCGCCGTGCGCGCCGTTCAACGGCAAAACGGTCGCCGTCATCGGCGGCGGACCGGCGGGCCTTACGGCGGCGTACTATCTCCAGCTCAAGGGCTATCACGTCACGGTGTTTGAAAAGCACAAGCGGCTCGGCGGCATGCTGCGTTACGGCATCCCGAGCTACCGTCTGCCGGACGACGATCTGGACCGCGATATCAACGCCATCCTCTCCACCGGCATTCAGGTCAAGCTCGATGTGGACATCGGCCGGGAGATCACCTTCGATCAGATCCGCAGCGAGTATGACAGCGTATACATTGCCATCGGCGCGCAGATCGTCAACCGCATGAACATCCCCGGGCAGGACAGCGAGGGCGTGCTCTCCGCGGTCGAACTGCTCGGCGCGGTCGGCGCGGGCGAAGCGCCGGACTTCACGGGCAAAAATGTCGTCGTGGTGGGCGGCGGCAACGTCGCCATGGACGCGACGCGCACCGCCAAGCGCCTGGGCGCGGCCTCCGTCACCTGTGTTTACCGCCGCCGCATCGAGGACATGACCGCCGCGCGCGAGGAGATCGACGGCGCCATCGCCGAGGGCTGTGAGATCATGCCCATGCTCTCCCCGGTGCGCATCGAGACCGAGGACGACCGCGCCGTCGGCATCGCGGTGCAGCCGCAGCTCTCCGGCCCCATCGAGAATGGCCGCCCGAAGCCCATCAACGCCGATCAGCCGGAGATCATTCTCCCGGCGGACGTCGTCATTACCGCCATCGGACAGGCCATCGACTCGGCGCACTTTGAAAGCAGCGGCGTCGGCACAGAGCGCCGCCGCATCAAGGCCGATCCCTCCGGCGCAGTGCCCGGCATGCCGGGCGTGTTCACCGGCGGCGACTGCTTCTTCGGCCCGTCCACGGTCGTGCGCGCCATCGACAGCGGCAAGGTCGTTGCGGGCAACATCGATCACTATTTCGGCTTCCATACGCCGATCACCTCGGGTGTGGATATTCCCCCGGCGCAGACCATCGGCAAGCCCGCGTGGGGCCGCGTCAACATGCGCGAGCGCACCGCCGGCGACCGCAAGGAGGACTTCAATCTCATGGAGGCGTGCCTTACGGATGAGGAGGCCGCGCAGGAATGCTCGCGCTGCCTGCGCTGCGACCATTACGGCTACGGCGCATTCCGCGGAGGGAGGAAGGACAGATGGTAAATCTTCGCATCAACGATAGACCCGTCACGGTGGAGGACGGCACCTCCATTCTCCACGCGGCGCGTCAACTCGGCATTACGATCCCGTCTCTCTGCTATCTGAAACACGTGAGCAAGGTCGCGGCCTGCCGCGTGTGCATGGTGGAGATCAAGGGTACCGACCGTCTTATGGCGGCGTGCGACACGATCTGCGCCGAGGGCATGGAGGTCTATACGAACACGCTGCGCGCGCTCGTAGCGCGGCGCAACAACGTGCAGCTCATTCTCTCACAGCACGACTGCAACTGCGCTACCTGCGTCCGCAGCGGCAACTGCACGCTGCAGAAGCTCGCCGCGGATATGAACATCATCGAGAACCCCTACGAGACGAAGCTCCCGGCCAACAACTGGAACCCGAAGCTCCCGGTCATCCGCACGGCGTCGAAGTGCGTGCAGTGCTTCCGCTGCATCGCCGTGTGCGAGAAGATCCAGGGCATGAGCGTGTGGGACTTTCTCGGCACCGGCAGCCGCGCCACCGTCGGCGTGCGCGGCGGCAAAAAGCTCGACGAGGTGAACTGCGCCTACTGCGGGCAGTGCATCACCCACTGTCCGACCGGCGCTCTCCGCGAGCGGGACGATACCGAAAAGGTCATCTCCGCGATCGACGATCCGAAGAAGGTCGTCGTGCTGCAGGTCGCTCCGGCGGTGCGCGCCGCGTGGGGCGAGGGGCTGGGCCTTCCCAAGGAGCTTGCCACCGAAGGACGCATGGCGGCGGCGTTCCGCGCCGCGGGTGCCAACTATGTCTTTGACACGAACTTTGCCGCCGATCTCACGATCATGGAGGAGGGCAGCGAGCTTCTCTACAAAATGAAGCATTCGTGGGAGTTCCGGCGGCCGCTCTTCACCTCGTGCTGCCCCGGCTGGGTGCGGTTTCTGAAGCTTGAATACCCCGATATGGTGCCGCAGCTCTCCACGGCCAAGTCCCCGCAGCAGATGTTCGGCGCGGTGACGAAAACGTGGTTTGCCAAAACGCACAACATCGATCCCAAGGACATTTTCTGCGTCTCCGTCATGCCGTGCGTTGCGAAAAAGTACGAGTGCGCCGTGCCGGAGATCAACAGCTCCGGCTTCCGGGATGTGGACGCGGTGCTCACGACCCGCGAGGTGGACCGCCTGCTGCGGCTCAAATGGATCAATGTGGCGGATCTGCCCGAGGAAGAGTTTGACTCGCCTCTCGGCGAGGGCACGGGCGCTGCCGTCATCTTCGGCGCGACCGGCGGCGTGATGGAAGCGGCGCTGCGCACCGCGTACGCCGTGCTGGAAGGCCATAACCCCGACCCGGACGCTTTTCAGGCCGTCCGCGGCACGGACGGCCGCAAGGAGATCTCCGCGACGATCGGCGGCGTGCCGGTGCGCGCGTGTGTGGCGAGCGGCCTTGCGAATGCCCGCGCCGTTGTGGAGGACATCCGCGCCGGGCGTGCGCAGTACGACTTCGTGGAGATCATGGCCTGTCCCGGCGGCTGCGCCGGCGGCGGCGGTCAGCCGTTCCAGGAAGGAATGGAGCTTGCCGGCGAGCGCGGTGAAACGCTCTACGAGATCGACCGGAACAACCCGGTGCGCTTCTCGCACGAAAACGCCTCCGTCCAGAAGGCCTATGACGATTTCTTCGATAAGCCCCTTTCGCACAGAGCCCACGAGCTGCTCCACACCGACCAGACAAAGTGGAGCCTCCGCTAAACTTTTTTACTGTCCCTTCCGTCTGCTATAATAGACGGGAGGGATATTTTTATGGTATCATGCGAAAAAAGGAGGCGGCGAAGCGATGGAAACAAAAGTAAAACCAACCGTTGAAACATGGCTCTGCCGCGGGTATCTCTTCTTGATGCTCGCGCTGCTGCCGCTTGCCGTCCACAACGGTTTTTTTGATATAACGGAAACGAAAACGATCTGCTTTACCGTGCCGACGGTCGTGTTTGTCCTTGTGCGTCTCGGCTTCACGCTCTACCGGGAAAACGGCCTCCCGCGCCGCAGGCTTGCGGGCGCGGAATGGGCGGCGCTGGCGCTCTGTCTTATATGCTTTATTGCGTCCGCCGCGGGCGGGGATTTTGCCGGATCGTTCCTCGGCGAGCGCGGGCGGTATCAGGGTCTCGGCATGATGTGGCTTTATGCCGCGCTGTACTTCGCCTTTTCCGGCGCGCGGGTGCGCTCCGGTGATGTTCTCGTCCCGCTCGGCCTCGGCCTTTTTCTCAGCGGCGCGCTCACGGTGTGCAACCATCTCGGGTACGACGTGCTCGGCTTCTGCTCACAGCTTGGCGAGTTCGACCGCGGGCGGTACATATCCACGCTCGGCAACATCAATTTCGCGGGGGCGTATCTCACGCTCGTGTGGCCGGTCTGCGCCGCGGCGCTTCTCACGGAAAGGCGGCTCTGGAAAGGGATCCTTCTGGGGATCGTCTGCGTCACCGGCCTTTGGGCGGCGATGGCGGTGCGGAGCGAGAGCGCGGTGCTCGGTATCGGCGCGGCGCTCGTGCTGCTGCCGCTGCTTGCGAAAAAGGAGCCGAACGCGCTGCGGCGGTATCCGCTGCTGCTCGCCGGAACAGCGCTTTCCGTGCTCGCTTACCGGGCGGTCGTTTATGATTTCGGAAAACGGCTCTCCTCGCTCGGACGGCATTTTTCGGAACCGGCGGTGATGCTGCCGCTCGCGGTACTGGGGGCTGCGGCGTATTTTCTGCTGCGGAAGAGGGAGAATAAAACGCTTCTTCTCGTTCGGAAAATCTATGCGTATATTCTGCTTGGGGCGGCTGTGCTGGCGGCGGTCGTTCTCGTGCTGCTCAACACCGTGTGGAGCGCCGTGCCGCTCGGCGGCATGGACGATTGGCTGCACTTTTCCGATGCCTGGGGCACCGACCGTGTCGGGGTATGGAAATACTGCCTCTCGCTCTTCGGCGATTTCCCGTTCGGGAAAAAGCTCATCGGCGGCGGCTGCGGCGTGCTCGCGGCGCTCGATGTGCAGCACCGCTATTTCCCGGACGCCATTCTCGATGCCGCGCACTGCGAATATATCCAGCTCCTGCTCAACTGGGGCGTGCTCGGTCTGGGGGCGTATCTCGCGTGGATCGTTCTGGCGCTGCGCCGCGCGTGGAAAAAGGGCGGCGCGCTCGCCTTTGCTCTCGCGGCGGGGCTTCTCGGCTACGGCGTGCAGGCTCTCGTCAACATTGCGCAGGCGCCCGGTATTTCGCTCTTTTTCGTGCTGCTTACCGTTCTTCGCGGACAAAATGACGCGGAGGAATTGACTTGCGGATAAATGGTGTTATAATTGCGATATGTTGAGAAAAACACATATTAAGGAGTGTGAGCATATGAATCTGACCCCGGAACAACAGGCAATTATGAACGGTGAAAAGGGCGAAGTGCTTGCCAAGGTGATGAAAACGCTTGTCATGTACGGCGACGCGTTCGGCGCGGAAAAGCTCGTGCCGGTCACGAGCAAGTACGGCCACACCGTCATCAGCTTCGGTATCAACACGATGAAGCCGGTGTATGACCTGTACGACCAGCTTCTTGCCTCCGGCGTGAAATTTCAGCAGAAATTCACCGCCGACCCGCTTCCGCTCGATCCGAACGTCCCTTCAAATCTTTTGCAGAATCTCGTGTTCAAGCAGTTCATGTATAAGCTCCAGCCGCGCTACGAAGAGCAGCTCCGCCGCATGGGTATGAAGGACGAGAAGGACTTCACCTGCGCCTGCTATTTTGACGAAGTCGGCAACATTCCCGAAAAGGGCGAGGTCCTCTCCTGGGCGGAGTCCTCCGCCGTTGTTTACGCAAACAGCGTGCTCGGCGCGCGCTGCAACCGCAACTCCGGCATCATCGACGTGATGGGATCGATGCTCGGCTATGTGCCGTACTTCGGCCTGCTGACGGACGAGGGCCGCAAGGCCACCTGGGTCGTTGAGGTCAAAACGACGAAGAAGCCCGAAGCGCAGCTTCTCGGCAGCGCCATCGGCATGAAGGTCATGGAGGATGTGCCGTACATCCGCGGTCTTGATGCGTGGCTCGGCACGGAGCTCAACAAGGACAACAAGGCGTATCTCAAGGACTTCGGCGCGGCGACCGCCTCGAACGGCGCGGTCGGCCTTTACCATATCGAGCATCTGACGCCTGAAGCCGTGGAGCAGGGCGACGCGCTCATCGCCCCCGGCGCGCAGGTCTACGTGGTAGACGACGCCGAGCTCGAGCGCGTGAAGGCGTCCTACCCGGTCATCTGGAAAAACCCGAACGCGAAGCCGAAGCTTGCCTTCATCGGCTGCCCGCATCTCACGATGGATCAGCTCATCGACTGGACGAAGAAGCTCGAGGAAGGTCTCAAGGCATCGGGCCGTGACAAGCTCGCCGTGCCCACGGTGCTCACCACCGCGCCGCCGGTGCTCGAAGAGTTCAACAAAGGCCCCTATGCCTACCGGCTCAAGAAGACGGGCGCGATTTTAAGCTATATCTGCCCGCTGATGTACATGAATAACCCGCTCTCCAAGTCCATGCCGGTCATCACCTGCTCGAACAAGCTGCGTACCTATACTTCGGCGAAGTTCTATTCCGAGGACGAGATCGTCGGCATCATCACCGGAAAGGAGACCAAATAACATGGCGAAAACGTTCAAGGGCCGCGTTGTCGTTCCCGGCACCGTCACGGCCAAAGCTCTCGTTTCCCACGGCGGCTTCAACACGCTTGCAAGCTACCAGTCCGCGCTCATGTTTGGCGATAAGGACGTAAAGTGCGGCGATCAGAACAACCCCGATATCTATAAAAAGCCCATGATCGGCGTGGCGCTGTGCCTGCCGCAGACCATCGGCTCCACGACCGGCGGCATGGTGTTTTATACCGCCGGCGCTCTCGGCAAGCTGCCCGCGTGCATGTGCTTCTCCAAGCCCATCGACTCGCTCGCCGCCGCCGGCGCCATCCTCTCCGATGTATGGACGGAGACGCATATGCCCGTTGTCGATTCTCTCGGCGACGAGTTCCTCGAATATGTCAAGACCGGCATGAGCGTCACGCTCGCCGAGGATGGGATGGTGACGGTCGAATGAAATGCGCGATCTACGGCGCCGGTTCTCTCGGAACGGTGCTCGGCGCTTATATGACGAAGGGCGGCGTCCCCGTTGAACTCGTCAACCGCAACCGCGCCCATGTGGACGCGCTGCGCGAAAAGGGCGCGCACATCACCGGCACGGTGGACTTCTCCACGCCGGTGACGGCCATCACCCCGGAGGAGATGACCGCGCCCTACGACGTCATTTTCCTTATGACGAAGCAGCTGCACAACAAGGAAGTGGTCACGTTCCTGAAGCCCCTGCTCGCGCCTGACGGCGTGATCGTCACGTTCCAGAACGGCATCCCCGAGCCGGGCATCGCCGAGATCGTCGGCGAGAGCCATACGATCGGCTGCGTGGTCGAGTGGGGCGCAACGATGGACGCTCCCGGCGAGTGCGTGCTCACGAGCGACCCGGACAGCCTTTCGTTCCATATGGGCGGCATGCAGGGCGTTTCGGACGCAAAGCTCGCGGAGGTTCGTTCTCTGCTTGAGAAAATGTGCCCGGTGGCGATGGAGGATAACCTCCTCGGCGCGCGCTGGTCGAAGCTCCTCATCAACGCGACGTTCTCCGGTCTCGGCACCGTTGTGGGCGGCGTGTTTGGCGATGTGAGTGAGAAGAAGGACGCCCGGCGCGTCGCGGTGCGCTGCATGAAGGAGTGCATCGACGTCGGCCACGCTGCGGGCGCGACGTTCGCGCCCGTGCAGGGCAAGGACCTTACGAAGCTGTTCTATTATAAAAACGGCTTCAAGCGCGCCATTGCGGAGCTGCTCGTCCCCATCGCAATGAAAAAGCACCGCGCCATCGAGCCGTCCATGCTGCAGGATCTCAAAAAGGGCAAGCCCTGCGAGATCGACGCGATCAACGGCGTCGTGTGCGAATGGGGCCGCAAGTGCGGTGTTCCCACGCCCATCAACGACCGCATCGTCGAGATCGTGAAAAAGGAGCAGGCCGGGGAACTCCCGCTCGAGGAAAAGAATATCCGATTCTTTGACGATCTGCTGTAAACCGAATAAGCAAATGCCCCTCGGCCTTCCGCCGAGGGGCATCTGTATATTGTTTATATATGCGGCGTCGTCATTTTTCGGCAAAAAACTCTTCGCAAAAGCGATTCCATTTTGCTTCATACTCTGCATGGGATACGAGCGTCATATCTTTCAGAGTGAAGATCCCGCGCCGGTTGGCTTCCTCTACGAACGCATAGATATAATCACTTGAAGTCTCGATCACGCCGCGGACATGATCCCAGCCCTGCATTACGGCATAATAAAGCCGGGTGTGTCCGTCCAGAGAAATGTATCTCCCGTTATAGGGAAGCAATTGCAGGACGATATCCTCCGGTTTGTGAATGAAGGTGCGGATTGCCGCGATTTTTTCTTCATCTACGAAGAACTGCGACGGTTGGATATTATCCAGAGAGACCGTCAGACGTTCCGTCTGTGGGAGTGCCAGCAGGATGCTTTTATGCGAAGCGTAAAACGTTGTGATATGCGGCGCATAGAAGCGAAATTCCTCAATGGCCTTTTGGTATGCGTGTGGGTTCTCCCCTCGGACGATTGCTTCAAAATCGGAAACGATCTCAACCTCGCAGGGTTTACCGTCTACGAGAAAGCCTCCATGCTGGTAAAGAACGTTTTTTGCAAACCGGGCGTCGTCATAGGAGTTTATCCGTTGAATTTCCATTTTCGGTCTATCCCTGCTCAATCGGTATAGCGGTTGATGAACTCGGCGCGGATCTTGGAATAGACGATCTTCTGCTCCTTGTAAAGGCCGAAGTTTGCCGAGAGCATGAAGCTGATGGCGGCGGCGATGGCATAGTACTGGATGTTTGCCCCGCCGAACATCTCCACGCCGAGGAATATGGCGCTGATCGGGCAGTTGAGCGAGCCGCAGAACATGCCGAGCAGCCCCACCGCCGCGCCGAGCCCCGGCGCGAGACCGAAGAGATCGCCGAGCACGCATCCGGCGGTCGCGCCGATGAACATGGCCGGGACGATCTCGCCGCCCTTGTAGCCGGTCGTCATCGTGAGCACGGTGAAGAGCATTTTGAGCGCGAACGCCTCCGGGCGGGCATGTCCCTGCATGGCGGCGGCGATCACGTCCATGCCCGCGCCGTTATAGTCCCGCGTGCCGAGCAGCACGGAGAGCAGCACGACGGTGCTGCCGCCGAGAAAGACACGCAGGTAGCTGTTCGGGACAGCTTTGCCAAGCGCTTTCCCGCCCTGCCGCAGCGCGATGCAGTAGACGATGCTCAGCACCGCGCACGCCGCCGCGATAGCGACGACCGTTCCGGCGCTCGCCCACGTAAACGGCACGGCCGCGCCGAGCGGGAACGTCTCCGCCGCCGCGCCGAGCGCGCTGGCAAGATATGCCGCCGTGAGCGACGCGGTAAGGCACGGCAGAATGGCGGAAAAGTGAAGGATGCCGACGCTTGCGACCTCCATCGCGAACACCGCCGCCGTGAGCGGCGAGCCGAAGAGCGCGGAGAACACGCTGCTCATGCCGCACATGACGATGAGGTGTATGTCCTTTTCGTCAAGCTTGAGCGCCCTGCCCAGCTGATAGCCGAGCACGCCGCCGAGCTGCAGCGCCGCGCCCTCGCGTCCGGCGGAGCCGCCGAACAGGTGCGTGATCGTCGTTCCGACGAAAATGAGCGGCGCGGTCGAGCCGGGGATGGAGGTCGGCGCGTGGATGGCGAGCAGCACGCCGTTCGTGTCCGTCGGGTGCATGCCGCGCAGCCGGTAAAGCCATACGATCAGCAGACCGCCGGCCGGCAGAAAATACAAAAGCCAAGGGTATGCGCCGCGAAGCTGTGTAGCCTCGCGGATGGCATAGCAGAATGCCGTGCCGATCAGCCCGCCGAGCGCGCCGATCACAAGCCCCGCCGCCGCCCACAAAACGAACGTGCGCACATACCGGAGCGTCATCTTCACGTGACGGCGGAGAAGGCTTTTTCTGCCCACCGCCGTGTTCTTTTCGGAATTCATCGTATCTCTCTCTTTCTCTCTGGATAAACGGCACAGCGCGGCAGGTTTCCGGCCTGCCGCGCGTTGTGATCTTTTATTCGCCCCGGAGATATTTCTTCAATCCGGCGAAATCGGCGCTCTCGAGCGGGAGCGGATATCCGCCCTTGATATCCCAGAGCCGGTGCGCGTCCGAGCAGCGCAGCCGGTGAACGCTCTCCGGAATGCCCGCGGGCTCCGTGTCGTAGTAGAGCTCCACGGCGTCCATGTCCAGATCCTCCGGCCAGCAGCCGAGAATGGAATAAAGCGAGTTGGACGGCTTATCCACATGCGCGGGCCAGATCAGGCCCGAATACTGCCGCACGGCGCGGCTCAGCTCATTGACGGAAATGCGCCGCGCCATGAAAAGCAGCTCGCGCTCCTCCGTCCGGCTGCCGCGCGAGCCGATCACGGTCTGGCGTCCGAAGACATTCGGACGGTTGGCAATGCCGGGGCGCAGCGTGTCGAGCCAGCGGGAGAACGCCGCCGCCTTGCCGAGATCGGGCAGAAGGCAGACGCAGTGGATCTCCTCGGAGGTTGTGACCTCGATGCCGGGGATAAAGCCGATGCCGGCTTTTTCCGCTTCGGCAGCCACGGCGGGACAGTTGCGCGCGGAATTGTGATCCGTGATGGCGATCAGCTCCAGCCCCGCTTCCTTGGCGGCTTTGACGATCGCCGCCGGCGTCATGGTATCGTCCGCACACGGGGAGAGACAGGAGTGAATGTGAAGGTCTGTAAGGATCATTTCGTTACCACCTGAAGGCGGCGGATATCCGCTCGCCGTAATAAACTGAAGAAAATGCTTTACTTGTCTTTATCGTTTTTATCGGAAAAAACGCACATGCCCGCCTCGGCCCGTCCGGCGACGATATCCTCGGCGAAGGCCCTGCATTTTGGGGAGCCGCACGCGCCGCAGTCGATGCCGGGCAGCGACTCGGCGATGCGGCGGATCTGCTCCATCTTCTCCATGGCGACGGACACGTCCTTGTCCAGCCGGAGCGCGGAGCTCGCCGTGGGGGTCTTTTCCCAGCGCATATCCTCGCGGGGGCAGTCGCTGGGGGGCAGGGGAGGGGCAAAATCGCGCATCATCTGCTGGAGCCGTGCCTTCGCAATGAACGGGTTTTCCACCGCCAGCGCGCCGCCGACACAGCCGGGATAGCAGGCGTTGAGCTCGATGAGATCGACGTGGGAGAGCTTGCCGTCCTCGAGCGCTTCCAGAATGCCGATGATGTTTTCGATGCCGGAGGCGGCGAGATGGTTCGGCTCGCCCGCGGCGGACGACTGCCCGCCGGAGATCGCCCAGCTGACGCCCGCGGCACCCGCCTGAGCATAGCGCTCGTGGTCGTCGATGTCGCCCATCACGGCGGTGAGACGGGGCGCGACCTCGGCAATGGATACAACGCCGGTGATCGCCGGGCGCGCCGTGCCGAGCGCGGCCTTCGCGCCTGCGCATTTGGCGGGGCAGGGGGAGATATATACGCACCCGATATCCTCTTCCGAAAGACCCGTTTCCTTCATGGCGAGCCGCTTGCTCCAGCGGGCCGCGACTTCCATCGGGGAGCGGTAGTTGAGCAGATGCGGCAGCAGCGACGGGAACCGGATGCGCACGATGCGCAGGATGACCGGGCAGTCGGTCGTGATGATCGGGTGGGGGATGCTACCGTAATTGAGCTCATAGTGCGTCACGGCGGACATGACCTCCGCTGCGGCGGCGACCTCAAATACGCTGTCAAACCCGATGCGCAGCAGCCCCTCCAGAATGGGGGCGCGGGTGCGCACGCCGGGAAACTGCCCGTAAAGCGCCTGCGCGGGGAGAGCGATCGTGTATTTGTATTTGCCGAGCGCTTCCGAGAGCGTGTCCACCCGCGCTTTCATCGCGTGGCGCGGACAGACGCGGATGCACTCGCCGCAGTCTACGCACCGCTCGCGCAGGATGGTCGCTTTGCCGTCCCGGATGCGGATCGCCTCCGTGGGGCAGCGCTGCATGCACCTGGTGCAGCCGACGCATTTCTCGTTTTCAAGATATATCGAAGCGTAGCCGATGCTCACGATGACTCCTTTCCGGCATACACCGTGATCGAAAGAGTCGTACCCTTTCCGACTTCGGAATGTATGTCAAAATCATCGCTGTATTTTTTTATGTTGGGCAGACCCATACCGGCGCCGAAGCCGAGCGCCCGGATGTTCTGGGGCGCCGTGGACCAGCCCGCCTGCATGGCGAGCTCCACGTTGGGGATGCCCGGGCCATGGTCGGTGAAAACGACCTTGACGGCGTCCGGCGTGATCGTCGCAGTCACGTGACCGCCGCCGGCGTGGATGACCATGTTGATCTCCGCCTCGTACGTCGTGATGGCGACGCGGCGGATCATGGCGGGAGCAAAGCCGAGCTCCTTCAGCATGGATTTGATATGCCCGGAGGCTTCTCCGGCACGGGCAAAATCGTCGCCGGGAACCTCATACTCACGGACGAGCGGGCTCATTTTGCCCCCGTCACCCCATGCTGATGCAGAATGCCGCAGGCATCATACATCTCCAGAGGAGAGGTAAGTACGCAAACGCCGCATTTTTCCGCCAGCTCCAGGATCGAGGCCTCCGGCTCCTTGCCGCGCAGGAATACGACGCACGCCGTATCGAGCATTTCCGCGGTGCGGATGACCTGGGGATTGAGAAGGCCGGTGAGAAGAACGTCCGGCTGGGAGCCGAGCGCGAGCACGTCGCTGAGCATATCGCCGGCATAGGCGGAGGTGATCTCCGCGTCCGCATGGGCCGCGGCGGTGCGCGCCTCGCCGGAGAGAAGGGCTGTCATTTCGTTGATTTTCATGTTTCTTGTTCTCCATCTGATCGGAAGTATCCGAGTCTCACATTATATTAACAAATATCCGCCGCAATTACAAGGGGGATTCTCGGAGAAGGAACCCACCAAGGGAAAGGAAGACGCCCGGCGCTTTTCCGGCAAATGCACAAAAAAAGAAAAATACGAAAATTATACTGGATTTAATTCCATGAATGTGTTATATTATTTTGTCGGAAATACCCGGTTTTTTCGGGCATTTTTGCGGAAATTAACTGGTAAAACATGCAAAAAATGAAATGTTATCCATCATATGAAAACGCACCGTCCGCAAGGGGATATAATGCGGAAGGCGCGTGGAATATACAACGTTTTCCGCACAAAATGTCCACGAACCGGCTTTCTTCGTCCGCGTGGTCCCATAGGGGCCTGTAAGAAGTTTGCTAAGAAGCGAAATATAAACAAGAGGTGGAAAGGATGTCACGGAAAAACCTGAACGGTGTACATATCCCCCATCGGAAGAACACCGCCGGGATGCAGGCGATCAAGATGCCTCCCCCGGCAACGGTGACCATTCCGATGAGCATGCACATCGGCAAGCCCGCCAACTGCATCGTTGCGGTCGGCGATCACGTCAACGTCGGTCAGATGATCGGAGAACCGGGCGGATTTGTTTCTTCCCCGGTATTTGCGAGCGTTTCCGGCACGGTCAAGAAGATCGTCCCCATGCTGCAGTTTATGGGTGCGACCTGCCAGGCAGTCGTGATCGAGTCCGACGGTCAGATGACCGTCGCCGACACGGTCAAGGCCCCGGAGATCACCGATTACGCGAGCTTTATCAACGCCGTGCGCGACAGCGGCGTTGTCGGTCTCGGCGGCGCGACGTTCCCGACGGCGGTCAAGCTGGATGTGAAGGATACCTCCCGCATCCAGGAGATCATCATCAACGGCGCGGAATGCGAAGGCTATATCACGAGCGACCACCGCACCATGCTCGACCGTACCGACGAGGTCGTCGAGGGCTGCCGTCTGCTCGAAAAGTGGCTGGACGTCAAGAAGATCATCATCGCCATTGAGGACAACAAGCCCGACTGCATCGAAAAGATGAAGGCGGCTGCGGCGAACGACGAGCACGTCGAGGTACGCGCTCTGCCGTGCATGTACCCGCAGGGCGGCGAAAAAGTTCTCATTTACCACACGACCGGCAAGATCATGCCGGAGGGCAAGCTCCCCATCGACGTGGGCAGCGTTGTGATGAACGTGACGAGCGTTGCCACGCTCGCGCATTACTGCACGACCGGCATGCCGCTCGTGGAAAAGTGCATCACCGTTGACGGTTCCGCCATCAAGGAGCCGAAGAACGTCATCGCTCCCATCGGCACGGCCTGCAAGGAAGTTATCGACTTCGCCGGCGGCTTTGGCTGCGAGCCGAAGAAGCTCGTCATGGGCGGCCCGATGATGGGCGTTGCCCAGTACGATCTGGACGCCCCCGTCGCCAAGGGCACGAGCGCCATTCTTGCGTTCAACGAGAAGGACGCCCGCCCCGTGACGCCCACGGCGTGCATCCGCTGCGGCGGCTGCATCGACCACTGCCCGATGAACCTCATGCCCGTGGAGATCGAGCGCGCCTATGAGAAGAACGACGCCGAAGCGCTCAAGGCGCTGAAGGTCGGCCTTTGCATCGAGTGCGGCTGCTGCGCGTTCCAGTGCCCGGCCCACCGTCCGCTCGTGCAGGTGAACAAGCTCTCCAAAACGCTCGTGCGTGACTACGACAACCGCATGAAAACTCTGAAGGAGGCGGGAAAATGAACAACGGTCTTATCGTAAGCGTCTCGCCCCACTATCATAAGCAGGGCGCAACGACGCAGCGTGTCATGCGCGACGTGCTCATCGCGCTCATCCCGGCGCTCATCGCGTCCGTCATTATTTTCGGCTTCCGCTCGCTGCTGCTCGTGGCGGTCTCCGCTGCCAACTGCGTGCTGCTCGAGTTCGTATGGAACAAGCTCTTCAAGAAGGAGCAGACCATTGCCGATCTCTCCGCGGTCGTTACCGGCGTGCTCATCGCCTACAACGTCCCCGTGACGATGCCCATCTGGCAGCTCCTCATCGGCGACTTCATCGCCGTCATCATCGTCAAGATGCTCTTCGGCGGTCTCGGCTGCAACTTTGTGAACCCCGCGCTCGTCGGCCGTCTTGCCATGATGCTCTCCTTCACCGAGAGCATGACGGATTACCTGCACACGGTGACCGCGCCCGGCGTTGACCTTCTCGCCGGCGCCACGCCGCTGGCAGCCAGCGGTCTCGACATGAGCAGCTTTATGACGCTCTTCCTCGGCAACCACGGCGGCGTCCTCGGCGAGACCTGCGCTCTGGCACTTCTCATCGGCGGCGTGTATCTCGTGGTCCGCGGCGTCATCAAGGTCACGATCCCCGTCTGCTTCATTGCGGGCACGTTCGTGTTCACCGTCCTCTTCAACGGCTTTGATGTGACCGGCGCTTTCCTGAGCCTCTTCTCCGGCGGACTCATGCTCGGCGCCATCTTCATGGCGACCGACTATGTCACCAGCCCGCTCACGACGAAGGGCCGCGTGATCTTTGCTCTCGGCTGCGGTTTCCTCACCTCCGCGATCCGCGTATTTGCCAACTCCGCAGAGGGCGTTTCCTTCGCCGTGCTGCTGATGAACCTGCTGGTGCCCTACATCAACGAGGGCTGCCGGACAAAGCCTGTGGGAGGTGTCAAGGCGTAATGGAAAAGAAAAATACGTTCTGGACGGAAATGGCGCGTCCCGTTGTTGTTCTGGTCGTCATCTGCCTTGTGGCCTCCGCGCTGCTCGGCCTCACGAACGCCAAGACCGCGCCCGTGATCGAAGAAAACATCCGCATCGAAGCGGAAAAGACCCGCAAGGAAGTCCTTCCCGCGGCTTCCGAGTTCACCGAGCTTGAGGTGAGCGAGGAGCTGAAGGCGAACGGTGTCACCGGTATTTTTGAAGGCGACAACGGCACCGGCTATGTCGTCACCGCGGAAAAGACCGGCTACGGCGGCGCCGTCGTCGTTACCGTCGGTTTCGATACCGAGGGCAAGATCCTCTCCGTGAAGGCCAACGTCTCCACCGAAACGCAGGGCGTCGGCAGCAAGGTCGGCGAAGCATCCATGCTCGAAAAGTTTGAAGGACTCTCCGGCGACGTGAGCGGCGTCACGCTCAAGACCGGCGCCACCTTCACGAGCAACGCCGTCCGCGATGGCGTGCAGGCCGCTTGCGCCGCCATTGCGGCGATCCAGTAAGGGAGGGCGGAGAAAATGAAAAAAAGAATGCAGATCCTCGTTAACGGTATTTTCAAGGAAAACCCCGTTCTCGTTCTGGTGCTCGGCTGCTGCTCGGTGCTCGCGATCTCCGTTACGGTCAAGGGCAGTCTCGGCATGGGCGCGGCGCTCACGTTCGTGCTCGTCGGCTCGAACGTCGTTATCTCGGCGCTGCGCAAGATCATCCCCGACAAGATCCGTATCCCGTGCTACATCGTCGTCGTTGCCACGTTCGTAACGCTCGTCGAAATGGTGGTGCACGCCTATCTCATCGATCTTTATAACGCGCTCGGCATCTTCCTTCCGCTGATCGTCGTTAACTGCATCGTTCTCGGCCGTGCCGAGATGTTCGCCAATAAGAACAACGTCCTCGACAGCCTGTTTGACGGTCTTGGCATGGGCATCGGCTACACGCTGGTCCTCACCGCGATCTCCGTCGTCCGCGAGCTGCTCGGCTCCGGCAGCCTGTTCGGCTATCAGATCATCCCTGAGGAGTACACCATCCGCATCATCTCCCAGACGCCGGGCGGATTCTTCATGTTCGGCCTTGCCATGGCGATGCTCGTGCTCGGCATGTCCAAGAAGGGCAAGAAGTTCGTTCCGGAAATGGGCTGCGGTGACGGCGGCTGCGCCGGCTGCGGCAACGCCGAAGGCTGCACCGAGAAAGATAAGGAGGCGAAGAACTGATGCTCAAGGAAGTACTGAAAATCATGTTCGGCATGATCTTCACGCAGAACTACGTTCTCGTGCAGTTCATCGCCATCTGCCCGTTCCTGGGCGTTTCCAAGAAGTTTGATTCCTGCATCGGCATGAGCGGCGCCGTTATCTTCGTTATGACGCTCGCGAGCGCCGTTACGCACCTCATCTATCAGTACGTCATGGTGCCGAACGGTCTGGAGTACCTCTCCACGATCATCTTCATCCTGGTCATCGCCGCGCTCGTGCAGTTCGTCGAGATCTTCCTGAAGAAGTACGTTCCGCCCCTGTACAAATCCCTCGGCGTTTATCTCCCGCTCATCACCACCAACTGCGCGGTGCTCGCCGTGACGCTGCTGAACGTCAGCAACGGCTACACGGCTATGGGCGGCGGCCTCCTGCTCAGCTGCGTCAACGGCTTCTCCGCCGGTGTCGGCTTCGGTCTCGCGCTGATCCTCTTCTGCGGCGTCCGCAAGGCGCTCGAGCATGCCAAGCCCCCGAAATGCTTTGAAGGTCTGCCCATCACGCTCGTGGCGGCGGCTCTCACCAGCATGACGTTCATGGGCTTTGCCGGCATGGCTGACAAGCTGTTCGGTTAAGGGAGGAATGTGACATGTCTGGAGTTTTAAGCGCTATTGTTGTTCTGCTCATCATCGGCGCGGTAGCCGCGCTGATCCTCGTTATCGCTTCCAAGTACATGAGCGTTCCCGAGAATGAGATGTTCCCCGCGATCCGCGAATGTCTGCCCGGCGCCAACTGCGGCGCGTGCGGCTACGCCGGCTGCGACGGCTACGCCAAGGCGCTCGCCGAAGGCGAAGAGACGAAAACCAACCTCTGCGTCCCCGGCGCCGACGGCGCCGCCGCTGCGATCGCCGAAATTATGGGCGTCGAAGCGGAGGACGTTGTAGAGATGGTCGCTTACGTCAAGTGCAACGGCAACTGTGAAACGGCCAAGCACAAGTATGAGTACGCCGGCATCAACAACTGCTCGGCGGCGAACATCCTCTTCCAGGGCGAGTGGGCCTGCCCGAACAGCTGCCTCGGCTACGGTGACTGTGAGAACGCCTGCCCGTCGGATGCCATCCACGTCGTGAACGGCGTTGCGAAGGTATATCCGGGCAACTGCACCGGCTGCGGCATCTGCACCCGCACCTGCCCGAACCACATCATCGCGCTGCGCCGCGCGATCGATCCGACCATCGTCCGCTGCAGCAACACCCAGAAGGGCGCGCAGACCCGCGTCGCCTGCTCGAAGGGCTGCATCGGCTGCATGAAGTGCGAGAAGGTCTGCCCGACCGGAGCCATCAAGGTGGTTGACAATCTCGCCCGCATCGACTACGATAAGTGTGTCGGCTGCGTCGCCTGCTCGGAAAACTGCCCGGTGGGCGTTATCCAGAGATTCTGATTTTCACCAGAGAAAATCCGTCCGGCAGAGCCGGACGGATTTTTTATGAAAAGGGTTTATCCAATGAAGCCTGAACGGACAAAAAAAGACCGCCTTCGCGCGGATATATTGCTTATTACGGCGCTGCTCGCGCTCGCGCTCGGCTTCTTTGCCGTGCAGCGTTTGAGCCGGAAGGACGGCGCTCTGGCCGTTGTGTACGTGAACGGCGAACGGACGGCAGAATATCCTCTCGCCGAGGATACGACCGTAACGCTGCATGCGCCGAACGGCGGCTACAACATTCTCGTCATATCCGGCGGCACTGCCGACGTGACGGAGGCAAGCTGTCCGGACGGGATCTGCGTCCGGGCGAAAGCCGCGCAGTATGAGGGCGATACGATCGTGTGTCTCCCGAACAAAACGGAGATCCGCATCGAGGGTGCGGCTTCAGCCGATATTGATCTGGTGAGCTGATATGAAAAAGACGAAACGGCTTGTCCTGCTTGCCATGCTGACCGCCGTGGCGATGATCCTCTCGTATGTGGAGTCGCTGCTGCCGTCGGTCGGCATTCCGGGCGTTAAAATGGGGCTGGCAAATATCGCCGTTATATTCGCGCTCTTCCGCTTCGGCTGGAAGGAGGCGGCGGCGCTCTCGCTTGTGCGCGTCGTGCTTGTAAGCCTTCTGTTCGGCAGCGTCGGCGCGATGCTCTATTCTCTTGCGGGTGCGGTGCTGAGTCTCGCGGTCATGGCGCTGCTGCGCCGGATCGACCGGTTTTCCACCGTGGGCATCAGCGTGGCGGGCGGCGTTGCGCACAACGCCGGACAGATCCTGATGGCGATGCTCATATTGCAGACAAAGCAGCTCCTCGGCTATCTGCCGGTGCTCGCCGTCTCCGGTATTGCCGGCGGCGTGCTCACGGGGCTTGCTGCGGCGCTGCTCATCCGCCGCATTCCGGAATTCTGATTTCGATACGGTAGAGAGGTGCTCATCCATGCAATGCCTGCGCCGGAGAATTGATTTCAGGCGATGTCTCGCGTTTCTGCTGCCGCCGCTTCTTTTGATGCTGTACCAGCTCCTTTTCTCTGAATATACCTCCCTCTATCCGGACGCGCGCCTCTATTTGAGCATTGCGGACAATTTCCTGCACACCGGCCACTTCATCCAGACCGACCGCGCCGGTGTGGAGATCGTCGTCCCGTTTGCCTATCCGCTGTATATAACTCTCCTGCGCGCCGCCGGGATGCCGCTTGTCGGATTTACGGTGCTGAACCTGTTGTCCGTCGGTGCGTCGTCCGTGTTTTTATACGACACCGAGCGCCGTCTCTTTGGCAGCGGCGGTTTTTCGTGCATGGCGTATACGGTCATATTGCTCCGCGTCGTGCTCCCGCCGTCGAATCTCTATGTAGAATTCTTTTATCTTTTCATGCTCTGCTGGCTGCAATGGCTTGCCTTCCGCGAGGGGCTGCCGCCGAAAAAGTGGCTTCTTCTCATGAACATCGCCGGCTTCCTCGCGTTCGCGTCACGCCCGGTGCTGGCGCCGATCTATGCTGCGGTCGTGCTGTATACGCTGTGGAAGTGCGTAAAAGAGCGGCTTTCCCGCACGCTCCCTGTCGCGGTCGTGGCCGTACCGCTGCTGATCTTTGCGTTCAACACGGCGGTGAACTACCGCGAGACCGGAGAGATCATCCCCATCAGCAACTACGCTGCGGACGCCGTCTGCTTTGCGCTCAACCCCAACAGCACGATTTGGACGAGCCAGCTCAATTTCACAGCGGACGACACCGTGCCGGAACTGCTGGAAATTTATGGGAACGGCGCGCTCTCACTCTCGGAAAAGAACCGCGCGTTTTATGCGCTGACAAGGCAATTCGTTCTGCACAACACGGGGCATGTCGTCTCGGTGACGCTCAAACGCGCGTGGACGATGTTCTTCTACTTCACCCACGGCATGATGACGGCGGCGCTCCTCGGCGCGCTGTGGATGCTGCGCCGGACGCCGCGCGGGGAAACGCGCTCGCTTGTTCTCGCGGAGCTTGTCCTCTCCGCGCTGCTCGTGGTCATCACCTCCGCGGGCATTTATGAGGCGCGGTATATCCTGCCGGTCTGGCCCGCGGCGGCGATCCACATCGCAGCCATCCCGCACTACGTTCTCCAATGGTACTTCGCGCGCCGCCACGCAAAACAGAAATAAGCGGCATAATATAAGACCCGACATCGGAAACAATGTCGGGTCTCACTCTGTCGAAAAAGCCTCGCAGAGTTTGCGCCCACAGGCGCAAATAAAGTTTTAACCATTTTCTCCGGCGACATGTGCGTCGGAGAAAATACTTTTCGGCTCGCAAACGTGCGCTCGAAGAGCGTGCGCTGCGGCGAGCCGCAGCCCCTTCAAACGAGAGCCCAACGAAGTGGGTCTCGTTTGAGAGCTTGTCAAAAATACTTTTTGACAAGCTCAGACCCGACATCGGAAACGATGTCGGGTCTTATGTTAGTCTTATGTTATGTGTTACTCGGGAATATGGATCTCGCGGATGAGAAAGTCCCTGCCGGTGAGGATGGTTTTCTCAAAGCTGCCGCAGTGCGGGCAGTAGCCCTTATGCTCAACGACGTTGAACACCTCGTTGCACTCGTCACACTCCGCCATGCCGGGGACGATGTTCAAAATGAGCTTCGTGTTCTTCAGAAACGTATCCTCCACGACATGGGGGTAAATATCCTCAACATACTTCGGGATGACGAGCGACAGCTCGCCGACATCCACGACGATCTCGGCGATATCCGTGATCTGATTCGCTTCGGCAAAGGCGGTTACGGTCTTCACCATGGAGCGGACGACGCCTATCTCATGCATGCCGCCGCGCCCTCACGGTCTTGCGACCTTTTTCACAACGAGCTTGGCAAGCGCCGCCGGAGCGTTTCCCGCCGCGCCGAGCAGCGCCTTGAAGTACGGTGTGCCGGCATAGTCGGTGACCTTCTCCAGACGGATCGCGTCAAACTTGCACTTGGTGGTGCAGATGCCGCAGCCGACGCAGAGACTTTCGTCTACAACTGCCGTGCCGCAGTCCAGACAGCGGCGTGTCTCGGTTTTCAGCTGCTCTTCGGTGAGTGTTCCGCGGAGATCGCGGAACGTTTTCTCTGCGTCCTTCGCGGAGCCGCCGGAGGCCTTCTGCCGGGGCGCCGTATCAAAGCCGTCGATGGCAACGCCTGCGGTGGCGGGGTTCATTGCCTTATAATCACGGTGGTCACGGCCGATGACCTGCGACTGGCCGGGGTGGACGTACCGGTGGATGGAGATTGCGCCTTCCTTTCCCGCGGCGATCGCGTCAATGGCAAACTTCGGGCCGGTGACAACATCGCCGCCGGCGAATACATCGGCCTCGCTCGTCTGGAAGCTCGGCAGAGACACGGTGACGGTACCCTTTGCGCCGGTGTCCACGGAAATGCCGTTCAGCTCGATCTCCTGCCCGACGGCGGAGATGACGGCGGAAACATTCATCGTTTCATAAACGCCGGTGCCGGCGGGCTTTCCGCCTCGAAGCTCCATGAGCTCGATCCTGAGCGTTTCCGCTTTGCCGTCGCCGAGGATTTCCGCGGGGGAAGCGAGGAAGCGGAAGGAAACGCCTTCTTCGGCGGCCTCGGCGATCTCGTCGTCCGCGGCGGGCATGGAATCGCGGTCACGCCGGTAAACGACGGTGACTTCGGCGCCGAGCCGGACGGCGGCGCGGGCCACATCGATCGCAACATTGCCGCCGCCGATGACGGCAACAGACGTTCCGATCGCGGGCGCTTCGCCGAGATTGACCGCGCGCAGGAAATCGATGCCGGTCATAACGCCCGGCAGCTCTTCGCCGGGGCAGCGGAGCTTCGCGCCGCGGGACGCGCCGACGGCGAGATAGAACGCCTTAAAGCCCTCGGCACGCAGCGCATCGAGCGTGATGTCCGTGCCGACGGTAACGCCGGTTTTGAACTGTACGCCAAGATCACGGAGGATATCGATCTCGGCGCGGATGACGTCCTTTTCCAGCCGGAAGGAGGGAATGCCGAGCGTGAGCATGCCGCCGAGCTCCTTTCCCTTCTCGAAAACGGTCACGGGATATCCCTTGAGCGCAAGATAGTAGGCGCAGGTAAGTCCCGCGGGGCCGGAGCCGATGACGGCGATCTTTTCCTCGTAGGGCTTGCCGGTCTGGTTGACCATTTTGGGAACAAAGCGGTGCTCCGCCTCCAGATCCTTTCCGGCAATGAATTTTTTGATATCGTCGATGGCGATGGGCGCATCGACGCTGCCGCGGGTGCAGGCGTCCTCGCATGCCTTGTTGCAGATGCGGCCGCAGACGGCGGGGAAGGGGTTCTCTTTCTTGATGAGCTCGAGAGCTTCTGTATACCGGCCCTGCGCGGCGAGCTTTATGTAGCCCTGCACCGGAACATGCGCCGGACACTCCGCCTTGCACGGCGCGGTGCCGGAGGGCATGGTGTCGGTACGGGTGGTGCGGTAATCGATGTTGTAGCTTTTCTTATCCCAGGGGATCTCTTTGTCGGATGCGTAGGCGTCGGAGATGTGCGAATCGGTGAGACAGTGCTTCTGGCCGAGACGAACGGCGTTCGTCTGGCAGTTTTCCACGCACTGGCCGCAGGCAACGCATTTGTCCTTGTCCACTCTGGCAATGAAGTTGGAGCTGACGCCGTTCGGCGAACGGAACAGCTCGGCGATGCGCAGCGCGTAGCACGAGCAGCCGCAGCAGTTGCATATGGCGGTGACGTCGTCAAAGCCGAGGGCCTGGTTCACCTCGTGGACAAGGCCGTTGTCCTCGGCGCGCCGGAGGATCTCGTACGCTTCTTCCTTGGTGATGAGGCGGTGCTCGCCGTTCTTGGAGAAGCTGATGGCGTTGTCGTTGAGATAGAGGCACATATCCTCTTCCAGATGGCCGCAGCCTTCGCCCATCAGACGGCGCGATCTTCGGCAGGAGCAGGGGCCGACGGAGATCGCCCACGCCTTTTCGATCAGCGTGGAGATCTCGTCATAGGAGGCTTTGTGCGTGTCGTTTTCGATGGCGCTCATAACGGGCATAACGCGCATGAAATTCACGCCGTTGCCGAGCATAGGGGCGAGCATACCGACGCGGATGCGGGTATACTCCTCAAAACACGCGCCGAGCTCGGGGTGCGCGTCGCACTGCTCGCGGTTGGAGAGAATGCCCTCCATGATGCCGGGTACCCAGATCGGGTAATAGTAGCAGAGAACGCCGCTGCGGACGCGCGTGCGGATAACGCCCGCTTTAATGAGCTTGTCACACTGCGTCTGCACGAAATCGAGGCTCTTTCTCGTCTTTTTGGCGAGATCCTCCGCGGAGAAGTCGGTTTCGAGACGCATGCGCATCATAACGGAACACATGTCGTCATCGACGATGGGATCAAGGATTCTGTACTCGGGATCGCCGTAGGTAATGCCGGTGTACGTCAGACTTTCGAGACTGATCTTGGATGCGAGCGCAAGAATGTTTGGTCTGTGTGCCATGGTTCCTGTCCCCCTATGATCTAATATGAACTTTTAATATCGGTGGAATTGGAGCGGCGTTGGTCGGTATTTCGCGCCGGATACAAGGCCGACTGCGCCGAATGTGGACATGAGCGATGAACCGCCGTAACTGAAAAACGGGAGCGTGATGCCGATAACGGGCGTGATGCCGATGCACATGCCGGTGTTGACGAGCATCTGGAAGAAGAGGCTCGCCGCCACGCCGACGCACACGAGCATGCTCATCGTGTTGTTCGAGCGCAGCCCCACCATCATGCAGCGGATGATGACAACGGAGAGCAGAAGCATGATGAGCACGCACGCGACCATGCCGAGCTCTTCGCCCGCAACGGCGAAAATGAAGTCGGTGTGCTTGCCGGTCAGCGCGCCGGACTGTGTCTGTGCGCCGTGGCCGAGACCGAGACCGGTGGCCTGTCCGCCCATGAGGGCATACTTGCTTCGGGTCGTCTGCCATGTGATGCCCCAGCCGTCAGGGTCGATGCTGGGATCGTACGGCGCGAGAATACGCAGGCGCTGGTACTCATCGAGGAAGTTGTTCCAGAGGAACGGGATCGCAAGCGCGATCGCCGCGCCGCCGATGAGGAACCAGTAGAGCCTGACGCCCGCCACGATCAGCATAACGGCAAAAATGGCGGCGAACACGATCGCCGAGCCGAGGTCCTTGGTGGTGACCATCAGCAGTACGAATGTGTAGCCGAAATGGACGACAAGCTGGAGAATGGAGAGCACCGAGTTGAGGTTCTTATATTCCTTCAGATAGGATATCTGCTTGGCCATCAGTACGATAAACACGACCTTGACGATCTCGGAAGGCTGAATGCCGATGCCGAAAAAGCGCAGCCAGCCGGAGTTGCCGGTATCGCCCGAAACGCCGAACGGGATGAGCAGCAGAAGAAGGAACGTCTCAAAGCCGATCAGGAGCTTCCAGCGGCTTGCAATGATGCTCAAGTCGAGAACGGTCAGAACATAGTAGAGGAAAAGACCGAGGATAAACGCGAAGATCTGGATCGGCACGAACGTGTGCGACGGATACGACTTCGTGGCGCTGCCGACGAGCGTGATGCCGAAGCATGTGCATATGCAGCACATGACGAGCAGGAACATATCGCCCTTTTTGAAGAAGTCCGAGGTACGGCTCCATATATATTGGATGATCGGCGCAATGCGGAGTTTTTTGAGTCTTTCCAGCACGGCGGCACCTCCCCTTATACATATAATTTCAATCTATTCTATCACAACATTGTTTTTTCTGCAACAGGCAGGAAAAGGTCTTTACTCCGGCAAATGCTCGGTGTATAATGCCAAGTTAGAGAAGTTTGAGTTTTTTGAGACAGAGGCAGACGGATTATGGAATTTATCAGCCACTCCGAAGCCGAGACCGAAGCGCTCGGCGAAAAGCTCGCGCGCTCGCTGCCGGAGCACGGCGTTGTGATCGCAATGTACGGCGAGCTGGGCGCGGGGAAAACCGCGTTCGTGCGCGGTCTTGCGCGCGGTCTGGAGGTAGACGGGGCTGTTACGAGCCCGACGTTCACCATTGTGAACGAGCTTTACGGAAAGCGGGACCTGTTCCACTTTGATATGTACCGGCTCGGCAGCGCGGACGAGCTTTTCGACATCGGCTGGGAGGATTACCTTGACCGCGGCGGCGTGTGCGCCGTGGAGTGGAGCGAGAATGTCCCCGAGGCATTCGACGGCTCGGAGATCCGCGTGAGCATTGAGAAATGCTCCGACAACGCACGAAAGATCACGATCGAGGGGGCGAGCCTTTGCTGATACTGGGAATCGAAACCTCCGCGAAAGCCTGCTCCGCCGCGCTCTGCCGCGACGGAGAGCTGCTTGCGCAGAGCTATGAGCGCACGGGCCTTACCCACAGCCGGACGCTCCTGCCGATGATCGAGAATATGCTCTCCAACACCGAAACGCCGAAGGACGCCATTGACATGGTCGCCGTGGCGCAGGGACCGGGCTCGTTCACCGGTATCCGCATCGGCATATCCACCGCCAAGGGCCTCTGCTGGGGGATGGACATTCCGGCGGTCGGCGTGTCCACGCTGGAAGCCATGGCGCAGAGCGCCCGCTTCGTGCCGGAGGGGACGATCGTCTGCCCCGCCATGGACGCGCGGCGCAGCCAGCTTTATAACGCACTCTTCACCGTGCAAAACGGCGCTCTTGTCCGCCTGACGGAGGATCGCGCCATCGCCGCCGACGCGCTTGCCGAAGAGCTCTCCGGCAGCGGAAAGAGCGTCTGGGTCCTCGGCGACGGCTGGGCGATCTGCGAAAAGGCGCTGAAGGAACGCGGCGTTTTCTGCACCGTGGCCCCCGAGGAACTCCGCTGGCAGACAGCGTTCGGCGTGTGTCTCGCGGCGCAGAGCAAAACCCCGACCGGAGCGGAAGACCTGCTGCCGGTTTATCTTCGTCTTTCCCAGGCAGAACGCGAGCGGCAGAGCCGCATGAACGAAGCCTGAGAAAATAAAAGCTAACTACACTACAAAGGAGCAAGAAAAATGAGTGAGCTGCATGTATTCGACCACCCGCTGATCCAGCACAAGCTGTCGATCCTGCGTGACAAGAACACGAGCGTGAAGGAGTTCCGCGAGCTTGTCGGCGAGATCGCCATGCTGATGTGCTATGAGGCGACCCGCGACCTTCCTCTGGAAGAGGTTGAGATCGAAACGCCTGTTGCCAAGGCAACGGTGAAGCGTCTTGCGGGCAAGAAGCTTGCCATCGTCCCCATCCTCCGCGCCGGTCTCGGCATGGTCGACGGCATGGTTGCAATGATCCCGTCCTGCAAGGTCGGTCACATCGGCCTGTACCGTGACCCGGAGACCCTCGAACCGGTCGAATATTACTGCAAGCTCCCGCCCGATGTCTCCGAGCGCGACGTGATCGTGGTGGATCCGATGTTCGCCACCGGCGGCAGCGCTTCTGCGGCCTGCACGTTCCTCAAGCAGCACGGCTGCCGTCACATCAAGCTCATGTGCATCATCGGCGCGCCTCCGGCGTGGGAGAAGATGCAGAAGGATCATCCGGACGTCGACGTTTACGTCGCCGCCATGGACCCGATCCTGAACGATCACGGCTACATCGTCCCCGGTCTCGGCGACGCCGGCGACCGTATTTTCGGCACGAAGTAAGAGAAAAAGACAAGGCGCGTATTGGCAGCAATGCGCGCCCTTTTTAGAGGAGATCATTATGGACTACGCAAAGGAATCGCTGCGTCTGCACGGGGAGTGGAAGGGCAAGATCGAAGTAAAGGCGACCGTGCCGGTCGGAACAAAGGACGATCTTTCGCTTGCGTACACGCCCGGCGTGGCGCAGCCATGTCTGGAGATCCAGAAGGATATTGAGAAAAGCTACGAGTTGACGCGCCGGTGGAACCTGTGCGCCGTCATCACGGACGGCAGCGCGGTGCTCGGTCTCGGCGACATCGGCCCGGAAGCAGGCATGCCGGTCATGGAGGGCAAGTGCGTGCTCTTCAAGTCGTTCGGCGATGTGGACGCGTTCCCGCTGTGCGTGAAGACGAAGGATGTGGACGAGTTCGTGCAGACGGTGTACAACATCTCCGGCTCGTTCGGCGGCATCAATCTCGAGGATATCGCCGCGCCCCGCTGCTTTGAGATCGAACGCAAGCTCAAGGAAAAATGCGACATCCCCATCTTCCACGACGACCAGCACGGCACCGCGGTCATCACGCTCGCAGGCCTTACGAACGCGCTGAAGGTGGTAGGGAAGGAAAAAGAGGACGTGCGCGTCGTCGTGAACGGCGCGGGCGCTGCGGCGACGGCGATCACGAAGCTGCTGCTCTCGGCTGGCTTCCCGGATGTGACGCTCTGCGACCGTAAGGGCGCGATTTATGAGGGGCGCGAAGGGCTCAACTGGATCAAGGAAGAGATGTCGCACGTGACGAACCCGCAGCGCCTGCGCGGCACGCTCGCGGACGTTCTCCCCGGCGCGGACGTGTTCATCGGCGTCTCGGCCCCCAAAATGCTCACGGGCGAGATGGTGAAGACGATGAACCGCGACGCGATCATATTCGCCTGCGCGAACCCGACGCCGGAGATCTTCCCGGACGAGGCAAAGGCGGCGGGCGCGGCGGTCGTATCGACGGGCCGTAGCGATTACCCGAACCAGATCAACAACGTGCTTGCGTTCCCGGGCATTTTCCGCGGCGCTTTCGATGTGCGTGCGAGCGACATCAACGAGGAAATGAAGGTAGCGGCGGCACACGCGCTCGCCGGGCTCATTTCCGAGGACGAGCTCTCCGCGGACTACATCATCCCGCAGGCGTTCGACAAGCGCGTCGGCCCGGCGGTGGCCAAGGCCGTGGCCGAAGCCGCAAGAAAAACCGGCGTCGCGCGTATCTGAATACGATACCCCTTTTTCCGCGCAACGGCGCAGCTCTGCTTCGCCCATGAGAAACGAAAAGCCCTCCGGCTGCTGCCGGAGGGCTTTTGATGTTTGCGGAAAGTCAGTTATAGGTGGCTCCGCCGTAGGAGCTGGATACGAACGCGATGTAGGTGTGGCCGATGCCGAGCTCCAGCTCGGTGCCGTCGGCAGTGTAGTAATGGAACGGCTCGTTAACGGCGCCGCGCTTCCAGGTAATGGGCTCGCAGTAGCCGCCGTTGAAGAAGAGACCCGTGCCTTCACACTCGTAGGTGTTCATCGCGGTGTGGTAATGATCGTCAATGCCGATCTGCGTATAGGTGGCGAGAACGAGAAGATTCTGGAACACGGCGGATTCGCTTGTGTTGGCGTCGGCGATGGCGGCGTTCCAGTTGAAGCCGGTGTAGCCGTTTTTGTCGGCGCTGTACTCAAAGCTCGTGATCTTCGTGCCGGGGAACACGATGCGGACGTTGTTGGCAACGCTTCCGCCCGTCGGGGCGGCGTTCTCGGTGAAGCGCAGGCCGTAGTCATAGGAATCGGTGTTGTGCTCGGTGCGGGTGCCGTTTTCCGAAATGAACTTCTGCAGGCGCTCGCCGGTGGTCGTCATGCTGTGTACGCCGCCGGAGTACGGGTACTCCGTGAAGCGGAAGCCCGTGCCGTTATCCTCGTTGACGTTGATATCGTCGTTGTCCACAAGATTCGCGAGCATCGGCGCGGAGTATTCGAGACCGTCGGCGCTGAAGCCGCAGTGGGCAAAAATCGCATCATAGGAAAGCGCGGTGCTGACAAAGTAGGAGCGGCAGCTGCGGATCGGGGTGATGTTGTCCACATCGTCCAGGTCCATGAAAATAAACATGTTGCGGGTGATCTGCTCGACCTGCGCTTCGTAAACGATGGCGGCCTTGCTGATGCTGCCCTGCTGAATGGGCGTGATGGGCGCATCCCAGTGGTTGTTCTCCACCATGATCGCCACGGGGCGTGTCTTGCTGTAGTCCTTGGTCGCGGTCTCACCGGTCAGGGGGTTGACGAGCGGCGCGTCGGGCGTCGGCTCGGGCGTCGCAGTCGGTTCCGGCGTCGGTTCGGGCGTGGCGGTCGGCTCGGTTGTGGGCTCCGCCGTGACGTCGGGCGTCGGCTCGGGCGTCGCGGTCGCTTCCGGTTCGGCCGGTACGTCCGGACGGTTGGCGCACGCGCCGAAAACGAGCGCGCATACGAGAAGCAGAGAAAGTACGGTCAGAAACTTGCGCTTCATGGTGTCACCTCATAGTAGCAAAAAGTTGGGGTCGAATATTAAAAATATACTATATCCGTCCGTTTGTGTCAATGCACGCCGGTCACGAATAGCTCGCCCCGCCGTAATACTCGGAGACGAACGCGATATACGTTTTGCCGACGCCGAGCTGCAGCTCGCTGCCGTCGGAGGTATAGTAGCGGAACGGCTCGTTCACGCTGCCGCGGCTCCAGGTGATCGGCTCGGCATAGCCGCCGTTGAAGAAGTAACCGGCGTCCTGATAGTCGTAGGTGTAAATGGCAGAGTGGTTCTTCTCGTCGATGCCGGTCGAGGTGGGGGAGTAGAGGACGAGGACGTTTTCAAATACGACGCTCTCGCCGGTATTTCCGTCCGTGTAGGCGCTGTTCCACTGCGTGCTCGTGTAGCCGCCCTTTTCGGCGTCGTAGGAAAAGTCGGTGATCTTGTTTGTCGGGAACACAATATGGATGCTGCCCGCCGCCTCACCGTTCACCGGCGCGGCATCTTCGGTGAAGTGCAGACCGTAGTCATAGCCGTCGGTACGGTGCGTGGTGCGGGTGCCGTACTGCGCAAAAAGATCCTGCAGGCGCTCGCCGGTCGTTGTCATGCTGTGCACGGCGCCGAAGTACGGCGCGTCGTACTGTCGGAAGCCGCAGCTGCCCTCGTGGACCTCGATATCGTCGGCGTCGGTGTAGTTTACGAGCATCGTGTCGGCAAATTCCAGACCCTCGCCGCTCTTGCCGCAGTGGGCGAAAATGGCGTCATAGCTGAGCGCGGCGCTCACAAAATAGCTGCGCGCGCTGCGGATGGGGAAGACGTTGTTCAGCCCGTCCGTATTCATGAAGAGGAACATGTTGCGCGTGATGGACTCCACCTGCATCTCGTAGACGATGTCCGCCTGCGAAAGACCGCCCTGCGCGATGAGCGTGCCGTCGTCCCAGTGGTTGTTCTCCACCATGATGGCGACGGGGCGCGTCTGGCTGTAGTCGGTGTACGTCTGCTCACCGGTCAGCGGGTTCGTGAACATCGGCTCGGGCGTCGCGGTCGGCGTGGGTTCGGGCGTGGCCGTCGGCTCCGGCGTTGCGGTAACGGCAGGGGTAGAAGTTACCTCCGGCGCGGCCGAGGGGGCGGGGTTGGGGGACGCGCCGCAGCCCGCGGTCAGCAGCAGAAGCGTGCAGGAGAGCAGAAGCGCGATCGTTTTGGAAAGTTTCATAGGAGTGCACCTCGGTGTTCAATAATAGAAATATACGACCATAAGACGCATGGAGCGGCCGTTTGGTTCGTATGAAAAAGCCTCGGAAGCGGTGCTTCCGAGGCTTTTGGAAAGTCGGGGATCAGTGCAGCAGATTCAGCACCAGCGTGAGAACGACGAACGCGAGCGCGACCCACTTGGTCATCTTCGCCAGAGTACCGTCAAGCGTTTTCGCCTTACCCTTGGAGAAGAAGGTCTCCGCGCCGCCGGCGACAGCGCCGGACAGACCGGAGCTTTTTCCGGACTGGAGCAGCACGACGACGATCAGGAAGATACCGGCGAGGAGCTGGATGATGGTGAAAGCAAGAACAAGACCGTTCACGAGATTCAATCCTTTCTATTCTAAAAGAAAACTTTTTTGCGCTTAGATATGTTACCACAGCCACAGCCAAAAAGCAAGCTATTTTTCGCCCCCTTCCGGCTGAAATGCAGGGAACATCCCCGCGGCTTGACTTTGCCCTGCCGCCAGAATATACTTTATAAAAAAGACACGGAAATCCCGACAAACGACCGGAGGAACAGAGCCTATGTGTACCTGCCTTATCGCCGGCCGCCGCGCTTCGCGCAGCGGCTATGCGCTGCTCGCCGCCAACGACGACTGGGACGATACGCCCGCCCTTCTCACGCACGTTCCGCGGCAGAAGCATGCGCCGGACGCCGTATATACGCTCGTCGGCGGCCATACGATCCCCGAGATCGGCGAGACCTGCGGCTATCTTTATACCGCCTGCAAATACGAGATCGGCACGCTCGACCGCGCGTGGGCCGGCGGCACGAACGACCGGAACGTGTCCGTTGCCGGCACGGGCGTGATGGCGTTCAAAGCGATCCCATGGGAGGGCATGGTGCTCGAGCCGGACGATATCCCGCTTCTGATCCTCCGCCGCGCGGAGACGGCCCGCGGCGCCGTGGAGCTCATCGGCGAGCTCGTCGCGCGCTACGGCCTGCGCCCGTCGGGGCTCGATACCTGCCAGAGCGGGGCGACATTTTCCATCGCCGACCCGTCCGAGGGATGGGTGCTGGAGATCACGCCGGGCGGCCGCTGGGTCGCGGTGCGTGTGCCGGACGACGAGGTGTCGGTGCGCGCGAACGCCTTTGGCACGCACGACGCCGATCTGACCGACACGGCGAACGTCCTTGCATCCGAGGGTCTTGCGGACTATGCCCGCGCGCAGGGCTGGTGGGACGGTGACGAGCGTCATTTCGACTTTGCCTGCGCCTACGGCGCGGACAAAAGCCCCAACGAGTGGGGCCCGGAGCTCGACTCTATGAACATGCGCCGCCGCTGGCGCGCCATGGAGCTTCTCTCCGGCCAGCCGCAGGACGAGAACGAAACGCTCTACAGCGTCCGACCGGCGAAACCCATCACGCGCCGGACGCTCATGGACGTCCTCAGCGACGTGTACGACGGAACGAAATACGATCTCACAAAGCTCCCCACCGGCGACCCGTTCGCGGATGTGACGCCGGACTATGCGCTCTGCCGCCGCGGTACGCTCTCGAGCATTGTGGCGGACTATACGCCGGAGACCGGCAGCGTCCTCTGGACGGCGATCGCCACGCCGCGCATGAGCTTTTATATGCCGCTCTATGTCGATATTGACGGTCTGCCCGCCTTCTGCGAGACATTCCTGCCCGGAGAAGGGGAGAATACTTCGCTCTTCTGGGAGTTTAAGGAGCTGTGCATTCTGACGCAGCGGCGCTTTGCCAGACATATGGAGATCACGGGGAAAGCAAAGCGCGAGTGGGAAGCGCATGCCGCGGCAGTCCTTGCCGCCCACAGCCGGGATATGGCGCAGCTTCCGGAGAGCGAGCGCCGCGCCGCGCGCACAAAGTTTGACCGCGCCGTCCTTATCTCCGCGCTGGAAACCTGCCGCGAGACGCGGCATGCCCTGCTTCTGCAATATTGATATAGGAAAAGCTCTCAAACGAGACCCACTTCGTTGGGCTCTCGTTTGAAAAGGCTGCGGCTCGCCGCAGCGCACTCGCTTCGCTCGCACGTTTGCGAGCCGAAAAGTATTTTCTCCGACGCACATGTCGCCGGAGAAAATGGTTAAAACTTTATTTGCGCCTGCGGGCGCAAACTCTGCGAGGCTTTTTCGACAGACTGAGCGCCCGATGGATTTTTGATCCATCGGGCGCTCTCTATGTTTTCTTATTTCATCGCGGCGGCAAACTTCTCTTCCATAAACTTCCGCGCGTTCGTGATCTCGGCGCGCCAGTCCTGACCGGGCTCATACCACATTTCGATCATGTACGGTCCGCGGTAGCCCTCGCGTTCGAGCTGACCGAGACACGCGGGAAAATCCACGCACCCGCTGCCGAAGGGGACGCATTTGAACTTGCCGGGGAAATCCTCCGTCACGGCGAGCGTATCCTTGAGATGGACGCCGACCATGCCGTTTCGTCCGAGTGATATCTCCGCGGCGGTGTCGTTGCCCCAGGCGGAGAGGTTGCCGACATCAGGGTAGACCGTGAACCACGGCGAGGGGAGGACGGCTTTGTATTTTAAGTAGCAGGAGATGCTGCTCATGAGCGGCGTATCCATGATCTCCATGGCGAGCATGACCTGGTACTTTTCGGCGATCTCGCACGCGCTGCGCAGCCCCTCTTCAAAAAGCCGCAGGCTTTCCGGCGTGGAGGGCTCATAGCACACGTCGTACCCGGCGAGCTGGATGACGCGGATGCCGAATTCCCGCGCGAACAGCACGGCCTTTTCCGTGATCTCATGCGCGCGTGCGCGCACGGCGGGATCGGCGCTGCCGTAGGGGAAGCGGCGGTGGCCGCTCAGACACATTGACTGGATGGGCACGCCCGTTTCGCGCATGGCGCGGTGGAGCACGCCGCGCTCGGTCTGCGTCCAGTCGAGCCGGGCAAGACGCTCGTCCTTCTCGTCAATGGAAATTTCCAGATAGTCAAAGCCGAGCTCCGTTACCGCGCGCAGACGCTCCTCCCAGGTAAGCTCCGGCGGAAGCGCCTTTTCGTAAAGGCCGAGCAGATGGTTTCCAAGCATGTTCGATCATTCCTTTCCCCATACCCCGCCGGACGAGCGCGGCGCGGCGGTGCTTTTGCGGATGTGCAGCTGTGTGCTGACGTGGATGCTGCAGGTCGTGCGGATGCGCCCGCGCATCTGCTGGTGTATGATGTTGACAGCCCAGCGCCCGATGTCGGCGCAGGGCACGTCCACGGTCGTGAGCGTTGGCTCGCTCATAGCGGAGAACGGCAGCCCGTCAAAGCCGATCATGGAGATATCCTGCGGCACACGGATGCCGCGCTCCTGCATGGCGCGCATGGCGCCGAGCGCAATGCTGTCGTTGTTGGCAAGAAAAGCGGTCGGCAGCGCGATACCGCGGTCGAGCGCTTCGCCGAACGATTTGCGCGCGCCGTCCATCGTGGGGAACACGCGGCAGACGAGATCGTCCGAGTACGAAAGCCCAGGCTGGTGCATCGCCGCTTCAAAGGCGTCGCGCCGGGCGTTGTCGTTGCTCGAAGGTATGGAATTATAAAGAAAGCCGATCTTCCGGTGGCCAAGCGAACGGAGATACTCCACCGCCTCAAATACGGCGCCGGCATTGTCCATCGTCACGGTCGAAAACGGCAGACGTTCGAGCGCGTTGTCCACGATAACGAAAGGCTTCTGCAGCCCGTCAAAGTATGAGAGATCCTCGCGCTCGATCTCCGTGCCGAGCAGGATCACGCCGCCGGTGGTGGCGGTGTCGATCAGCTCGGCGCGGTTTATGGCGGAAAAGTCACTGAAGGCGTTCACAAGAAGATTGTAGCCGTGGCGGCGGCATTCCTCTCCGGCGGCGTCCATGATCTGCGTGACGAAGCCGGGGTTGCCGTTGACAAGATAGGAGTGCTTGCTGTATTTGAGAAAGCATAGATTGCTGTGGGCGTGGATGCGCTGAGGCGCGTCCTCCGGACGGATCTGGTAGCCGTTTTCCTGCAGAAGCCGGGTGACGAGCGCCCGCTTCTCATCGCCGATGCCGGGCTTTCCGTTGAGAACGAGGGAGACCGCCGTCAGCGATACGCCGGCAGCGTCGGCGATTTCGCGCATTTTCATCCGTAGTGCCTCCTTATGGTTGTTTAGTAAAACGGTGTTTATGTACATCTTTATTCTATATGATTTCGCTAAAAATGGAAAGACTCTTTTCACAGAAAAACCATATAAAAATGCGGCGGTAAACTTGGATAATGTTCTGAGTATGCTATGCGCTTCGGATAAAATATCCATAAGAGCGAGGGATAGCATGCGGATGATAGAGCGGAATGACGAAAAACGACGGGGGTTTTTGTTTATTGTACCGCATTGACATACGAGAGGAAAGAACGTATCATTAAGATACGGTAAGCAGCGGGGAAAAGGGGATGTTTACTAAACTGCGTCCCTGCTGCGTAAAAAGCCAATAATAGGAGGAAAGAACATGAAAAAAGCATTGGCACTCATCCTCGCCCTGGTCATGGTGTTTGCTCTGTGCGCCTGCGGTGCCGCAGCCGAGACCCCGGCAGCTCCGGAGACCCCGGCAATTCCGGAGACCCCGGCGGAGCCCGCGGCCGAAACTCCGACAGAGGCTGAGACCCCGACCGAGGGCGAGCTCCCCTGGGCGGGACACACGCTGTACGTTGCCAACTGGCAGGGCTACAACTCCGACGAAGATTACTGCGAGAAGGCCTTTGAGGACATGACGGGCGCGCAGGTCGAGCACGTCTACTTCAACTCCTACGACGAGCTGATGACCACCCTCATGACCGGCGGCAACAAGACGATCGACGCGGTCGTTCTCTCCAACAACTACACCCAGTGGTTCCACGACGAAGGCTTGCTTGCCAACGTCGATCCGGCGAAGATCCCCAACTACGCCGAAGTGGCCGATGTTTACAAGGACCTCAGCCCCTACGCTGTGGATGACGCGGGCAACCTCTTCGCATTCCCCTGGTGCAACGGCACCTCTTCTCTCGCCTACAACCCCGACAAGGTCGATTTTGAGCTCGAGCACTGGTCCGATCTTCTCAATCCCGCGCTGAAGGGTCATGTCATGGTCCTCGACGGCGACGGCGACGACTGGGTCATCGGCTGCCTGCTGGCGGGCGAGGATTCCGACGATATCGAGAACGTTGACATCGAGAAGGTCCGCGCCGCGCTCAAGGAGCTCAAGGGACAGCTCCTCGGCTTCTGGGCTTCCAACGACGAGCAGACCATCCCCTGGCTCGCGGGCGACTTCTGGGCGGGCGAGATCTGGTCCGGCCCCTACAGCCAGCTCATCAACGATCCCAGCACCAACATCAAGCTCGTCCACCCCACCGAGGGCACGGTCGGCTACGTTGACTATTGGGCCATCGTGGAAGGCACCGATGAGTACGATCTCGCGTGCGAGTGGATCAACTGGATCGAAAGCGAAGAGCAGCAGACCGCTATGGCTACCGGCATCAGCGACAAGTACCCCGGCGAGTACTACACCTATACGCCGGTCAACGCCAAGGCCATCGATAATCTGACGCCGGAGCAGAAGATCACCCTCGAGCTCGACCCGATGCCCACCTGCATCAAGCTCCTGCCTTACATCGCTGATCCCGAACTGAAGGACGCCTGGACCGACCTTTATCAGGAATTCGTCGGCTAAAGCGCCCGGCACATAACGCATCCAACGACAGAATGCCGCCGGAACCCCTTTCGGCGGCATTCTTTTTTAAAAGAGGGGCGGTAATTGAAAATGAAAAAGAAGAGAACCAAATTTCGTCCGGGCGCGCTGTGGACGACGCCGAGCGTCATCCTCCTGCTGTGTCTGACGATCCTGCCGCTTTTGATGCTGCTCGTGTTCAGCTTTATGAACCGCAACATCTTTGCCGGACAGCCATGGCCGGGCTGGACGCTGCGCAACATCACCCGTATGTTCGGCTCCGCGACGTTCTGGCGGCTGATGGGAAAATCGCTCCTTACGGCGGGCGAGGTCACGCTCATCTGCATCGTTGCGGCGTACCCCGCGGCGTGGGCGATCGCAAAGATCGTGAAGCCGCAGCACCGCAGCACGCTTATGATGGTCGTCATTCTGCCGTTTTTCACATCGCAGCTGCTGCTGATCTACGCGATGATGAATCTTATCCAGACCGGCGGTCTTCTGCTCACGGCGCTTGACGCCATCGGCATACACGGCGCGAAAACGTGGCTTTATACGAACAAGGCCACGGTACTCATACTGACGTATGAGTATCTTCCGTATATGATACTGTGTCTCTATTCCTCGCTTGAGGGCATCAACGACAACGTCATCCAGGCATCGCTGATCCTCGGCGCGAGCAAGATGAAAACCTTTACGAACATTGTATTTCCCATGAGCGTGCCGGGGCTGCTCTCCGGCATACTGCTCGTGTTTGTTCCTGTGGCCGGCAGCTTTGTCGAGCCGGGACTTGTCGGCGGAGCGGGCGGCTCCATGGTCGGCAGCATGATCGATACGCAGTACTCCGGTTCTCTGAACATGGGCTACGGCGCGGCACTTTCCTGCGTGCTGCTCATTATTCTGAGCGTCATCATGGCCGTTACCCGGATTGCCGCCAACCGCGCGCAGAAAGCGATCGGAGGTGATATCGCATGACGAGCAAGGCCTTTCGCCGCACGATGATGGCATGTCTGTGCATCGTGCTCGCGTTCATGTATATCCCGATCATCGCCATCATCGGCATGTCGTTCAACAAAACGCCGTACGGCATGTTCCCGTATGTATTTACGACCCAGTGGTACAAAACGCTCTTCACGACGAGCAACCTTCTTCCGGCCTGTATCCTCAGTCTGAAGTTTTCCTTCCTTGTCACGCTGGCCGCCGTCGTGATCGGCACGCTCTGCTCCTACGGCCTGCAGTACTACGCCCCCAAGTGGGCGGCGCGGTTCAACTTCGTGCTCCAGCTGCCGATCATCATCCCGTGGCTTGTAACGTCGATCTCCCTGCTGCTGATGTTCTCGTTCCTCGGCTCGGGGCGCGGCATGGGCACCATGTTCCTCGGCAACCTGATCGTTGTGCTGCCGTACGTTGTGCTGCTCGTCAACGGCCGGTTTCAGGATATGGACCGCTCGCCGGAGGCGGCGGCCCGGCTTCTCGGGGCAAGCCCGCTGCGCGTGTTTTTTGATATCACGCTTCCTGCCATCACGCCGGGCATTCTGGCCGGCGGCATTATGGCAATGATCATGTGTTTCAACAACTTCGTGCTGCAGTATTACCTCATCCCTGTCGGCAGGAATACGCTGCCGACGCTCGTGTTCACCCGCATCCGCAGCGAGTATCAGGCCGATCTGAACGCGCTTTCGGCGATCATCGTTCTGATTGCGGTCATCGTTGTGATCGCGTTCTCGCGGCTGGGCTTTTCCGCGGGCAGCCTGTTCGGCATGTCCGGCGGCGCGAAGAAGAAAGGAGAATAACCGATGGCGGATCTTTCGGTAAAAGGATTGAAAAAGAGCTTCGGCGACCATGTCGTTCTCAAGGGCGTCAGCTTCGATGTAAAAAGCGGGGACTTTCTCTCGCTGCTCGGCCCCTCCGGCTGCGGCAAGACAACGATCCTCCGCATCATCTGCGGTCTGGAGACCGCGGACGAGGGCGAGGTGCTCGTAGACGGCGCGGACGTGACGAAGGTGCGCCCGGAAAAGCGCAACATCGGTCTTGTGTTCCAGAACTACGCGCTGTTCCCCTCCATGAACGTGGCGAAAAACGTGGGCTACGGCCTCAAGATGCACAAAGTCCCCCAGCCGGAGATCGACGAGCGCGTCAACGAGGCGCTCGAGCTTGTGAAGCTCGGCGGCTATAACTCCCGCCGCGTGACGCAGCTCTCCGGCGGCGAGCAGCAGCGCGTGGCACTGGCCCGCGCGCTTGTCACCAAGCCGAACATTCTCCTGCTGGACGAGCCGCTCTCCGCGCTCGACCGCAAGGTGCGCGCCGAGATGCAGTATGAGATCCGCAATCTCCAGCGGCAGATCGGCACGACGACCGTGTTCGTTACGCACGATCAGGAGGAAGCGCTCACAATGTCCGACCAGATCATCCTCCTCCACGACGGCCAGATCGAGCAGCAGGGCGACCCCTTCACGATCTACAGCCAGCCGGCGTCCGTGTTCGCGTCCGACTTTCTCGGCAAGGCGAACCTCCTCTCCGGCGTTCTCGCGTGTGAGGACGGTGTGTGGTACGTTTGCAGCGAAAACGTCCGCATTCCGGTCAACCACGTCGGCGGCAGGGAGGGCGACACCGTCAAGACGGCGGTGCGCGGCGAGTATTTCGAGTTCTGCACGCCGGAGACCGAGGGCGCGAACCCGTTCCATCTCGAAAAGAAGATCTTCACCGGTCTTTCGTGGAAGCTCATCGGCACGCTGGGTACGCAGCCGCTCGATATTTCCGCGCTTGGCACCCACGCCGGAACGCTCTCGGAGGGCGACGATCTCTTCGTCCGCATCCGCCCGGAGAACGTGGTCTACTACAACAATAACTGATTTTCCCCTTACGAAAGGAGTTTCTGCATGGCAAACCAGTACGAAGCCGCCCGTGACATATACGCCGCCTGGGGCGTGGACACCGAAGAAGCGCTGCGGAAGATGGACACCATCCCCGTTTCCATCAACTGCTGGCAGCTGGACGATCTCACCGGCTTTGAGGATTTTGACGCCGCGCTGACCGGGGGCATCGCCGCCACGGGCAACGCCCCCGGCAAGCCGAGAAGCGTGGAGGAATACTTCGTCTCTCTCGACAAAATGCTCTCGCTCGTCCCGGGTGCGAAGCATCTGGCGCTGCACGCGGTGTATCCGCTCACAAACGGCGTGAAGGTGCCGCGCAACGAGATCCGCCCCGAGCATTTCGCCGGGTGGGTGGACTATGCCCGCGAAAAGGGCATCGGTCTTGATTTTAACCCCACATACTTCTCCCACCCGATGCTGCGCGATAACTGGACGCTCGCAAGCCCCGAGAAGGAAGTGCGCGATTTCTGGGTACAGCACGGCATCGCCTGCCGGAAGATCGGCGAGTATTTCGGCCGCGAGCTCGGCGAGGTGTGCATCACGAACCACTGGATCCCGGACGGCTCGAAGGACACCCGCGTCGATACGCTCGGCCCGCGCGAGCGTCTCGTCGAATCGCTCGACCGCATTTTTGCCGAGCCGATCGACCGGAAGTATAACCGCGACTCGATCGAGGGCAAGGTGTTCGGCCTCGGTCTTGAGAGCTACACCGCCGGATCGCACGAGTTTTACACCAATTACGCCCTCACGACCGGCAAGGCCATGGTCTGCATGGATACCGGCCATTACCATCCGACCGAGAGCGTTGCGGCGAAGCTCTCGTCCTACTTCGTGTTCGGCCAGGAGATCATGACGCATCTCTCCCGCGCCGTGCGCTGGGACAGCGACCATGTCGCCACCGTGTCGGAGGATACCGTCGCCATCATGCAGGAGATCAAGCGCTGCAATGCGTTTGACAAGGTGCATCTCGGTCTCGACTTCTTTGATGCGAGCATCGACCGCGTGAGCGCGTCTGTCATCGGCGCGCGCAGCGTGAAAAAGGCGCTGATGATCGCCCTGCTCGAACCGACGGACAAGCTCATGGAGGCCGAGCGCGAAGGAAACTTCACGCGCCGTCTCGCGCTGCTCGAAGAGTTTAAAATGCTCCCCGCTGGCATCGTCTTTGACGAGTACTGCCGCCGGCACGACATGCCCGGCGCGGATTGGGCGGCGAAGCTTTGAGCCGCCGCTTTATCATCGACACGGACACCGGCTCGGACGACGCCTGGGCCATCGTCGAGGCGCTCTGCGCCGAGGACATCGCCCGTGTCGAGGCGATCACGACCGTGTGCGGAAACTTTCCGCTCAATCTCTGCACCAAGAACGCGCTTCTGGCGGAGGACGCGGCGGGAGGCTATCTCCCGCCGGTCTACCGCGGTGTGGAGCACCCGCTGCTCTCCCAAAAGAGCTTCGCGGCGTACCATGTCCACGGCGAGGACGGTCTCGGCGGACTCAACCTGCCCGCACCGGCGCGCGAGGCGGAAAAGAAGCACGCGGTGCCGGCCATCATCGATCTTGTGCGCGAAAACCCCGGCGAGATCGAGATCATTACCATCGGCCCGCTGACGAACATCGCTGTCGCGCTCACGCTTGCGCCCGATCTCGTGCGGAAGATCAAAAAGCTCTGGATTCTCGGCGGAAACGCAGGGATCCGCGGCAATCTCACCGAGTGCGCCGAGTATAACGTCGGCTCCGACCCCGAGGCGGCGGAGATCGTTCTGCAGTCCGGCGCTCCGGCGGTGTGGATCACGCTCGATACGACCCGCGGCAGCACCGAGATCACTCCGAACGAGGTGGAACGTCTGCTCGCGTCGCCGTCTCCGGCGGGGCGGTTCTGCGCGCTCGCCACGCGGCGGCTGCGCGAATTTTACAGCGAGATCCGAGGCGGCAGCGAGACCTACGGCGTAGTGGACAGCCTTGCTGTCACGGCGGCGCTGTACCCGGAGATCATGGCGAACGTCGTTCCGGCAAAGTGCCGCGTGGAGCTGCACGATACGGAAAGACGCGCATACTTCCATTTTGATACGGCTGCCCCGGCCGCGGAGTGCAATGCGGTGCTCTGCACCGCGGTGGACGCCGCGCTCTTCAAGCGGCGTATGTTCCGTCTTTTAGGCGCTGAATAAAAACCATGCCCCGTTTCGGTTTTCGGAAACGGGGCATTCTGGGAAAGGAGAAGATCCATGAACGATTTTATGTATTATAATCCCGTGCGCGTCCACTTCGGCGCGGACGCCATGAGCCATCTGCCGGAGGAGCTGGGCAAGTTCGGCGCAAACGTTCTGCTCACCTACGGCGGCGGCAGCATCAAGCGCACCGGCCTCTATGACCGCGTTCTTGATGCGCTGCGCGCGGCGGGGAAGAGCGTCTATGAACTCTCCGGCATCATGCCGAACCCGCGCACTGAAAAGGTGTACGAGGGCATCGAGCTTTGCCGGAAGCATAAGATCGACCTCATTCTTGCCGTCGGCGGCGGCAGCACGATCGACTGCTCCAAGGCCATCGCCGTGGGAGCACCGGCGGAGGGCGACTTCTGGGGAAAGTTTTATGTAAACTGGGAGAGTGCCGAAACCGGTATCCCTCTCGGCGTCATTCTCACCATTCCGGCCACGGGCAGCGAGCTGGACAAGTCCGCCGTTATCACAAATTTCGCCATCGGCGAGAAAAACTGCTATGACAGTGAGTATGAGTTCCCGCGCTTTGCCATTCTTGACCCGACGCTCACATACAGTCTGCCGAAAAACCAGATGGTGAACGGCATCGTGGACACCATGTCGCACCTGATGGAGCTTTATATCTCCCCGCCGGACGACGATTTCCTCACGGACAATCTCGCCGAGGCCGCCATGCGCACGGAGATCGCCGCGGCGCGGCAATCCATCGTGGAACCCACGGACTATGAAGCGCGGGCGAGCCTTATGTGGACGAGCAGCTTTGCGCTCTGCGGCATGCTCAATAACGGGAAAAAGACCGACTGGGAGAGCCACTGCATCGAGCATCCGCTCTCCGCGCTCTTTGACGTGGCGCACGGCGCGGGTCTCGCGGTCGTACACCCGGCGTATCTCGAGTATATCTGCGAGAGCGCCGCGCCGCGCCTTGCCCGCTTCGCCCGGAACGTCTGGGGCATCGATCCCGCAGGGAAGAGCGAGAGCGAGCAGGCGAAAGAGGGTATCGCCGCGCTGAAGAAATTCTTCCATGAAGAGCTCGGCGCCCCGGCGACGCTGCGCGCTCTCGGCGTGCCGGAGAGCTGCTTTGCGCGCGTCGCGGAGCTCACCGATCTCAGCTGCTACAGCTACCGGCAGCTCACCGCGGAAGATGTGATCGAGATCCTGCGCCGCTGCTATTGACTGCTATGGAAAGAGAAACGCTCGAAAAGCTCTATGCAGGGCTCATCGGCATGGACGCCGGCATGCGTCTCGGTGCGCCGGTGGAAAACCCGTTCTGGACATACGAACGGCTGCAAAGCTATTACGGCGACATCCGCGGTTATCTGCGCGAGCAGCGGTATTATACCGCGGATGACGATGTGAACGGTCCGCTCATCTTTGTGCGCGCGCTTGCGGACAACGCCATGCCCGAAACGCTTGCGCCGGAGACGGTAGGGGAGACGTGGCTCAACTACACCCGCCGCGGCATGGGTATGTTCTGGTGGGGCGGCGAGGATGTTTCCACCGAGCACCGCGCGTATATGAACCTCCGCCGCGGCGTGAAAGCGCCGCGCTCCGGCAGCATCGAGGAAAACGGAAAGACCGCCGCCGAGCAGATCGGCGGACAGATCTTTGTGGACACCTGGGGGCTCATCTGCCCCGGCGACCCGGCGCGCGCCGCGGAGCTTGCCACCGCAGCCGCGAGCGTATCGCACGGCGGCAGCGGCGTGGACGGCGCGCGGTTTATGGCCGCGTGCGTCGCCGCGGCGTATACGGCGTCCTCGCTGGACGAGGTGCTGGATGCCGGTTTGCGCTTCCTGCCGGAGAAGTGCGACTACCGCCGCGTGGTCGAAACGGTGCGCGCCTACCACCGCTCACACCCGGCGGAAGCGGATTTCCGCGCCTGCCGCGAGATGATCGCGCGCGAGTTCAGCGACGAAGAATATCCCGGCGGATACCACATCGTGCCGAACGCCGGGATCTGCATTCTCGCCATGCTTTACGGCAAGGGCGAGCTTGGCCGCAGCATCGAGATCTCCGTCATGTGCGGCTACGATACCGACTGCAACGCGAGCAGCATCGGCACAATCCTCGGTGTGCTCGGCGGTCTCGGCGGTGTACCGGAGCGCTATCGCCGTCCGATCAACGATCTTGTCACGCTCTCGAGCGTGTCCGGCTATCTCAATCTCGTCGATCTTTCCGACAAGACAAAGGAGCTCGGCGCGCTCTCCTGCCGGATGCACGGCGGCGCGCTGCCGGAGGATATCGTCTGCCCGAAGCCGGGCGAGCTGCGTATGGACTTTCCGTTCCCCGGCTCAACGCACGGGCTCGAGCTGTCGGATAAGGCGGAGCACACGCTGCGCATCGTTCCGGGAAAGGCGCACTCCGGCGCATTCTGCGCCGAGCTTATGACCGACGGCAAGCGCGCCGGACCGGTCGATCTCTCGTTTAAGGCGATGTTCACGCGCCCGGATCTCCACGAGGAGCGCTATGATCCCGTGTTCACCGCGAAGGTCAACCCCGGTCAGCGCGTCGGCGTATGGATGAAAAGCGAGCAGACCGCCCTTGCCGCGGTGACGGTGACGCCGTTCGTCCGCCGCGCCATGACCGGTGAGCGAGTGAACATGCCCGCCGCGGTGCTTTCGGAAGGGGAGTGGACGGAGATCGTGTTCACCGTGCCGGAGCTCGGCGGTGACGCCGTGCACGATGTCGGCTGGACGGTCGAGACGAAGCCCGACGCCGACCCCTGGGTCATGGGCCGGGTGTATGTGGACGAGATCACCGTTACCGGCGCAATGGACTATGCGGTAAATTTTTCGCTCCAGCGCGAGGAGTTTTCGCAGTTCACGCCGTTTGCGTTCAATGACTGCGCCGGGAAGCGCGAGGGGGACGCCATGCGTCTCACGGCGGTGGCGCTGCCGTATATGACCGGCGCGCAGGCGTTCACCGGAAATTACTATCTGCGCGATACGGCGGTGAGCGCGTCTGTGACGGTTGAAAGCGGTGAGAGCGCCCTTGTGCTGCTGCGCGGGCAGGGCACACGCCGGTATTATGCGCTCGGCTTTTCCGCGCCGGGCGAGTGCGCCGTGCTCCGGTACGAGGACGGCAAGGTAACAAAGCTCGCCGCCGCGCCGTTTGTCCGGCAGCCGGGACGGGAATACGCTCTCCGGGCGGAGGCAAAGGGCGAGGTGCTCACGCTTTTCGTGAACGGAACGCCGGTGCTCGAAGCGAGCGACAGCCGGTATGCCTACGGCATGCCCGGCCTCGGTCTCGCCGCTGCGGGCGAGACGCTCTGGCGGGCGCTGCATATTTCCGGAGAATGCTGATGCTCACATAAAAAAATTCCGTATGTCGTCGGACATACGGAATTTTTTTATTTATCCGGCGTGTCGGTACGCTGCCGGAAGACCCAGCGCTTCTGGATCTGGTAGCTTGCCAGGAAGAGCACGCCGTCCACCGGAATCTTGATGACCGTTTCGAGCAGGTTTGTTGCATTTGTGAGATCCTGCAATACCGAAACGAGCACCGCCGACAGGCTTGCCTGCACAACGGCAAGCACGGCATACCGCCAGATCGACTGCCCCGCCGCGCTCTTATCCTGAAACACGAGCAGCCGGTTGAGGAAAAAATTCGTCACGGCGGAAACGATGCGCGCGCCATAGGTCGCGCAGAGCTCGCGCGTGCCGTCCGGCAGGGAGACGAGAAGCACGGAGTTGAGCAGCGTGAACAGTCCATAATCCAGCAGAAAGCAGATGACGCTGCTGCCGGAAAAGCGGAGGAACGATTTCAAAGCGGCTTTACTCCTTCTTGTCCCCATGGAAGAGGTGGCGGAAGATCAGCTTATAGATCCGCCAGGAATCCTTCACGGTGTTGAAGTGGCTGGTCTGGTTCTCGTCGATGTAAACGGTATCGATCACGACCTCGCCGACGCCGAGCCCCGCGCCCTTGAGCGAGAGGAGCATCTGCGTTTCGTATTCGTACCGCTCGCCGCCGATGGAGCACATCAGCGGCAGGTGCTTGCGGGCGATGGCGCGCAGTCCGGTCTGCGTGTCGGTCACGCCGACGCCGCAGGCGAGCTTCATAAAGCTGCGCGTGATCTTGTTGCCGAGCTTGCTGCGCAGCGGGACCTGCTCCAGCGAGAAATCCCGCACGCCGAGCCAGAGCTTGTCCGGCTCGCGGCACATCGCCTCGGCAACGGCCATGGCGTCCTTGGGGCGGTGCTGATTGTCGCCGTCCACGATAACGACGCCGTCGATATCCGGCCGGTTTTCCACGCACCAGGCAAACGCCGTTTTCATCGCGCGGCCCTTGCCTTTATTCACCTCGTGCCGTAGCACTGTGACGCCGGGGCGTTCGGCGGCCTCCGCGAAGGGCTGGAGATGCCCTTCGTGGCTGCCGTCGTTGACGACGACGATATCGTCAAAGCCTTCGGCCAGCAGGCCGTCCACGACCTGAATGAGCTTTTCGTCCGGCTCGTAGGAGGGAACGACAGCAGTAACTTTCATTTCGCTTTTACCCTGCCTTTATCAGAGAGTTTCGTAGTTGCTGATGACAAAACCGGCGTCGGTCTGCAGGAAATAAATGCGCATGGTGGCATCGGCATAGTCGATGGCCTGCCCGTTGTGCGTGCAGTTGGCGTCGTAGGTCACGTCCACGCTGTAGCAGTTGTCCGCCCAGATCACTACGCCCGAGGCCGTGGTGTTGGAAACGTCGATGTTGCCGTAGGCAGTGTTCCAGACAACGCCGTTGTAGGTGTCCTGCAGATCGGTGTAGGCCTGCGTGCCGGGCGTGAGATAGGCGAGCGCGGCGTACAGGTTGCCCCACGTGCCGTTGTAGCCGTTCATATAGTAGGTGAGATACGCCTTCACGAAGCTCACCGCGCGCGTGGTGTACTTTTCGGCATCCGCCCCGTCAAGACAGAGCATGAAATCGCCCTCGGCGGTCTTTGTAACGCTGCATCCCGCGGGCGGCTCGGCGGTCAGCTCCGGCTCGATCAGGAGACCGTCCACCGTGTACGTCGTCCACGAAACGGGGTTGATGAGCTTGTCCTTGAGCGGCTCATAGGAGAAGTTGTTCTGCGGTTCTCCGGCGTACTCGCTGCCGAGCTCGGTGCCGTTGCAGAACACCTTGCTGCCGACGGCGACCTCGACCGAGGCGGACTTCGTCCCCTCAAGCTCAAGCTCCACGTCGGATACGGCCCAGTTCACATCGCTGCCGGAGAGCGTTACGCGGGCGAGCGTTTCGTCGCCGTCCTTGAGAACATAGGCGGGCGCTTCATCGGTATAATCGAGCGAGCGGAACGCCTGCACGCTGCCGCTGCCGAAGCGCTCTTCCATGTAAGCGCGCACACGGTCGCGGCCGTCGATGTTCTCCGGGCGCTTCTCGTACCAGAGATTTGTCCAGTCGTCGGCGGTATAGGAGGCGAGCCACGCTTCAAACGCGCGCTGCGGCGCCTGCCGCACGGCTTCGGCATGCTGCTTTTCCTGCAGCACGATGGCGTTCTGCTCGGCTTCCGCGGCTTTTTCGGCGTCCTTGTTTTTCTGGAAGCGCGCAAGCGCGACCCAAAGTACAATGAGCGCGGCAAGGAAGATCACCGCAACGACAAGAACATACGTCAGCAGACCCTTGCGGAAGCCGCCTTTTTTCTTTCGGTTTTTCGGAACGATCTCCTCGTCCGCGGCGGGATTTTCCGCACGGGCGGGATGTTCGCGGCGCGCGCTTTTCGTTTCCTGTGCGGGACGCTCCCGACGAGCAGGCTTCTCTTCCGGCGCGGGGCGTTCCCGACGCGCGGGTTTGTCCTCCTGCACGGGACGCTCGCGGCGGACAGGCTTGTTCTCCTGCGCGGGATGCTCGCGGCGGACAGGCTCACTATCCTGCGCGGGACGTTCTCGACGGACGGGTTTTTCCTCGCTCACAGGGCGTTCGCGGCGCACCGGGGCCGCTTCCTGCGCGGGGCGCGCTGCTCTCCGGATGGGAGCGGGCGCTTCAAAGCTCTCCGCGGGGACCGGAGCGGCGGGCTCTTCCGGCAGCGTCTCCGCCGCGTGCGCAGTCACGCGCTCGGCGGTCTCCGGAATATCAAAGAGCAGCTCCTCCTCGCGGACGGAGGGAGTGCGCTCGGCGCGCGGCAGGCGCGCTTCGCTCTTCCGGCTCGTGCCGGATACAGGTTTTTCATGCTTTCCCATAGCTGCCCTCAATTCAAAATGAGAATGGCGGTGGACATCTGGCGCATGCCGATGATGTTCGAGCCGCGGGTGATCTGCTCACCGTTGTAGTACATGAGCGAGGACGAGCCGCCGTCGAGGTTCGCGGCGTTGACCGCGCCGCGGTCATACATGATCTTGGCGATATCGTCGTACGTCGCGCCCATGCTGTCGGGCTTGCGGCCCTCGATGACCATCAGAAGGATGGTGCCGTCCGCACACTGGCCGATGCAGGTGCGCGGGTTCATGCCGCCGCCGAGATTCGTCTGCAGCTCGCCGTCCTTCACGAGCACCGGGCCGGGGGAGAAGCTGACCGCGCTCATCAGCCCGAGATCGAGCGCCTGCTGGCCGGACATGTCTCCGACGTGGAGGATATGATCCGCGTCAAAGCCGATAACGTTGAGATACCATGTGCCGGGATCGCCGTAGGCGATGGCGCCGTCGCGCATGACGAGACCGTCGGGGATGCCGCCGTTGCCGCCTCCGCCCGGATCGTAGAAGCCGCCGGCGTTCGTGCCGCCGATGGCGTTATACTTATCGATAAACTCGTAAAGATACAGTCCGTGATAGTTCGCGCCGTAAGCGTCCAGCGTGCCGACAACGACCTTTGAAGGATCGCGGATGATCATGAGCTTGCCCTTAAAGGTCGAGCCCTTGATGTCTACGACCTCAAGCCACTCGCCGCTCTCGCCGGTGTTCTCTGACGGGTCAGCCACGACGACCTGTCCCGCGTTGGTGTTTTCGTCTTCCACGGTGCGGCCGTCCTCGTAGGGCAGCTCGACAAAATTGTTGTCCGGCGACGGTTCATCGTCCGTGGAGGTGCTGACGGGGTGCAGTATCGCGTCCACCTGCGCATCGGAAAGATAGATGTGCGGCAGAAATTTCAGCGCGCTCGTCTCATTAACGGACAGCACGAAAAGCCGCTCTGCTTCGGCCGAAGGGCCGTGGATCAGCACGCCCATCACGCCAAGCAGGAAAACGGCAAACAGCAGTATGGTGACCAGCAGGATCAGCAGAATGCGTCCAACGACGCGGAAGATCCCACCGGCTGCGCTGCGTTCACGCATGGTTTCATCCTCGCTCTCAACAGTAATATAAAGACACCAAATTAGTATACACCAGAATGTCGCCTTTTGACAAGTTCCTTAATCCAAATATAATAAACGACTTCTATCTTTATAGACGAAAAAACCGCCCCTCCGGTTCTCCCGGAGAGGCGGCGCGCGGAAAAAAGAGAGGATGAGTAAAAACGTTTTTACTTTTCGGGCTGCAGGAGCTTCGTCTTTTTGGAAAGGAAGTAGATGACGATCGCCGCGATGAGCCAGTTGAAGGCGGTGTAGATGAAGTTGTAGATGAACGAGTAGATCCACACGTTCTTCATCGCCATGCCGAGGAACACGTCCGGCATGTACTCGCCCCAGACGAACACGCCGCTGAGGACGAAGGAGAGAAGCGCGCCGAGCGCGCCGATGACGGTGCCGAGCACCGGCTTTTTCGGCGTGAAACCGGCAAGACCGGTGAGCGCGTAGGCCAGAGCGTAGTCAAGCAGGAGCGACTGCCAGCCGTAGGCGATGCCGCCGCCGATGATGGCCTTGAGAACGCCGAAAACGAGACCCGCGCCCATGCCCCAGACCGGGCCGCGCCGCAGCGCGAACACCATCAGAGGAATGAAGAGCAGGTTCATCGATCCGCCCTGCGCGAACAGATCGAACTTGAAGAAGTTGAGCACGACCGCCATGGCGACCATGATCGCTCCTTCGCAAAGTGTGCGGGTGGTCTGTTTGCTTTTCATAAAAAAGCCCTCCAATAAAAAAATCAGCCACCCGATCCCGGACGTGGCTGAAGAACAAATACCGTATAGGCACTCCCTCCGCCGGCATTACCCGGATCAGGTAAAAGGGTACCGGCGCTTCGATTCGCACCGTCTCAGCCGGGAAAACCCAGCACCCCTGTTCTGTACGCACATCATACCGCACGAAAAAGGGAATTGCAAGCGCAACTTTGACGAATTGCGCCGGAGACTTGACCGCGCTTTATGCAAAAGGTATAATTACTCTGTATAAAAGGGAAAGGATGGGCCTTTCTATGATCCAACTGAAAAACGCCGCGCTGGAATCCTCCGCCGGAAAAAAGAGCGTGCATGCGCTGCGCTGCCTGAATGTCACGCTGCCGGAGACCGGCCTCGTGGTGCTCACCGGCGCGTCCGGCAGCGGGAAAACGGCACTGCTGCATCTGCTCGCCCTGCGTGAGACGCCCTCCCGCGGCGAAATTCTCATCGGCGGCGAGAATACGGCGCGCTGGAGCGAAGCGCGGCGCAGCGCCTGGCTGCGGGAATGCGCCGCCGCGGACGAAGCGCTTCTCTTTGCCGATCTCACGCTTTCGGAAAACGCGGAGCGCGCCGCGGTGCTCGCGGGCTTCTCCGGCCGGGACGCGCGGGAGAATGCGCGCGAAGCGCTCGCTCTGCTTGGGCTCGAGGGCGCGGCGGGCGTATACCCGGACCGCCTCTCCGGAGAGCAGCGGCGTCTCGGGGCGCTCGCCTGCGCGCTTGCCCGCAAAGGCCGCGTGCTGCTTCTGGACGAGCCGGCAGACGGTCTCAGCGCGGAGAGCGCGGAGACCGTGCTCTCGCTTCTCGGTGAAGCGGCGGCAGATCAGCTCGTCATCGTCGCGGCGCGGAATGCCGAGCCGTTCGGCGAGGACGCGCGCGTCCTGACGCTGGAGGACGGGCAGATCGCCTCCGACACGGATGAGGACGCGGAGAGCGCGGCCACGGCGCACCAGAGCGTTGCCGGGGCCTCCGGCGGAGAACGCCTCCGCATGGTGTTCTCCGATTTCTCAAAGAAAAAGAGCCATACGCTGCCGCGCCTGCTCGCGCCGATGGTTGCGGTGCTGCTCTGCCTTTTGCTGTTCGCTGCCTTTTCCGGCGGCGAGCAGAGCGCGAAGGACGCGGAAACGGCGGTGCTCTCCGCCTATCCGGTCGTGCTCGACGCAGGAAGCGTTCCCTCCGGCGATCTCGGAGCGCTCGGCGACTGGCTGGACGGTCACACGGACGAAAAAACGATCTCCGTGCAGCGCCGTTACGCCATCACACCGCGCATTTACAGCGGCGATATCTCCTCCGCCGGGACGGAAGCGCTCAACAGCGAGGAGAACAACACGCTCTGGACGCAGCTCCCGGAAGGGGAGGACCTGCGGCAGATGCGCTATACGCTCGCTGCCGGCCGCTGGCCGGAGCGGTATGATGAGGCAGCGGTGCTGCTCGACGCGCGCGGCAAGGTGGACGAGAGCTGCCTCCGCTCGCTTGGACTTGACCCGGAAGCAAACGCCAACATCAGCTATACCGAGCTTCTGCGTCTTTCGTTCCGTGTGCTGCTGCCGACGGACGAGTACGTCCAAAATGTGGACGGCACCTGGGGCTATATGGGCGGAGATACGGCGTATCTCACCGCGAAGATCGCTTCTTCGCAGCGGCTGAACATCGTCGGCATCCTGTGCCCGGCGGGGGAGACTCCCGGCGAGAGTCTGACCGGCGGCGCGGCTTACCTGCCGGAGCTCATGACGTGGACCGTGGAGACGGTGCTCAGCAGTGACATCGTAAAAGCGCAGACGGCCTCGCCCGATACGGATGTTCTGACCGGTCTGCCGTTCGACACCGAGGGTGTGTATGCGCAGGACGAGACCGGACAGCGCGCCGCGCTGCGCGGCTTTGCCGTCGGACAGACCCCGGCGCAGCAGGCGGCCATGGTGCTCGATCTCACCGGAACGGCGACGGAGACCGAGCGGGCGCAGGACGCCCTTTTGCAGACCATTGCCTCGCTCTCCGGCGAAGCGCTGGAAAATGCCTTCGCCCGGTATATCGCCTCCGGCGTTTCCTCCGGCTCGCTGGAGGGAAATCTCCGCGCGTTCGGCGCGGAGGCGGCGCAGACCGTGACGCAGCTGCGGCTCTATGCCGACAGCTTCTCCGCGCGCGAAACGCTCGGCGCGGTGCTGCGCGGCTATGCCGAGACCGTGACCTATGCCGACGCCGCCTCCGGCCTTGTGCAGCCGGGGATGGCGCTCATGGAAAGCGCGGAAAAGACCGACCGGCTCGGTATGGCCCTCGCGGGCGTGCTCGCCGGCGCGTTGATCGTGCTTGTCTCGGCGCTGGCCGCCTCGGCGCGCCGCCGCGAGCTTTGGCAGCTCCGCATACTGGGGCTTTCGTCGCCGCAGGGCATCGTCGGCGCGGAAAGCCTGCTGCTCAGCCTTTTCGGCGGCGTGCTCGGAGCGGGCGCTGCGTGGGCGCTTTGTGCGCTGCTCGGCTCGTTCGGCGGCGCGGCGCTCTCGCTCTCGTGGCAGACCGCCGGCATTGCAGCGCTCACCGCGGCGCTCCTTTCGTGGCTCTCCGGCAGACTCGGCGCGTCCGGCGCACGGAAGTAAAAGGTCAATGGTAGCGTCGATTAACAAGAGCACACACGTCGGACAGCCAGTCTTTTCGGTGCTTTTTGCCCTTTTGTCCTTGGCGGGCGACAGCCCGCCTGCGTCCAAAAGAACAAAAATCCCTCGAAAATCCAAGGCGGTCCGATGCGAAGCAGTTCTGCCGGAGCAGAAATGCTCGCAGACAAGGAAAAGGCCGCAGAGAATACTTTGTGTATTCTCAAGGGCTTTGACGCGGTATGAGGGCATTTCCGCCCGGCAGAACCGCGTGTGCCCTTGTCAATCGACGCTATAAAAAAATCCGTATGCTTCATCGAAATCGAAAAGCATACGGATTTTTTTTTTACTCTTCGCTTGGTTCCGGTTCGGATGCCGGTTCTGTTTCTCCGCGGCGGCGGAACTTTGGCAGAGCGCGGTTCAGGCACGCGCTCAGTAGCAGAATGTACTGGCAGTAATAGAGCCAGAGCATCACGACGACGACCGTTACGAGACTGCCGTAGGTACCGTAGCTCCCCGTGGCAGAGACCCATGCCGAGAACGCCCACGAGAAGATCGACCACCCGACCGCGGCGGTCAGCGCGCCGGGCAGCACCTCGCCGAAGCGCGGGCGCAGTCCGGTGCTCCAGCGGAAGATGGCGGCAAAGAAGATCGTCAGCAGCGCGATGACCACCACGAACCGGAGGTGCAGCAGAAATGAGAAGAACGACTGCGAGCCGGGAAGGTATTTTTCCACCAGCGCCTTGATCTGCTGGCCGAAGCCGCCGAGCACGAACGAAAGGATCATCATAAGCAGCATGCCGAGCGTATAGATAATGCCGCGGGCGCGGCGCATCAGAAACCCGGCGCGGCGCGGCTGCTCATAAATATCCTCCAGCCCTCGAATGAGCGAGGCAAAGCCCATCGCCGACGACCACACCGTCGCCGCGATGGAAATGCTCAAAACGCCGACGCCGCTGCTGTATACGTCCGCAATGATGACGCGGATGAGCTGGTTCATCGAGTCCGGCAGCACGGGCGCGACCGTCGTGAGGAGCTGTTCCTCGGTGATGGACGTATAAGGAAGAACAGACACGCACAAAATGACGATGGGCACGATGGAGAGAAAAAACCAGAACGCCGTCGAGGCGGCAATGGTGGCAATCTGCCGCCGGCCCATGTAGTCCGAAATGTGCTGAAAATTTTCAATCAGTTTACGAATCTTTTTCATACGGCGGATTATATCCTATTTTTCCCGCGGTAGCAAGGGGAAAATGGCGTGCTATTTACTTTCGGCGAGGAATCGTGTAGTATGGAAACGGGTGATGCAGATGAAAATGAAAAAAAGAATAGCGCTGCTCCTTGCGGCGGCCATGCTTTCCCTGATCCTCTGCGGCTGTGCGGATGACGCCGAGACGGTCGGCGCAGTCCGCAGCGACGGCAGCGTGAGCGATGCGCTCGCCACCGGCCTCGGCGTGACGGTGCCGGAGGACGAGACCGGCCGGTTCGCCTCGGCCGACGGCATCCATGCCGACGTGGACTATGCCGATATGACGTGGTACATCTACGATGCCGCGGAGCTGCTCGACAAGGCCGCGCGGCTCGGCGAAACGGCGGACGGCAAAGAGGCGGCAGACCTTTACGACTGGCTGATGGCGGAGTATGCCAAGGTGTACACGCTTGACAATCTCGCCTACATCGATTTCTACGCCCATCCCGGCGATGAGACGCTCAGCGACGCCTGCCGGCAGCTCGACAGCGTTCTCAACGAGGTGAACGACGCGCTCTGCACCGCACTCTCCGACGCGCTCGACGGCCCCGCGGGCTCCGCGCTGCGCTCGTATATCGGCGAGGACAAGGCAACCGCTCTGGTCGGCTACGATGAGCAGACCGACCGGCAGCGCGAGATCACCGAACGCGTCTCCGAGCTGACGCTGCAGTACAACGCGCTCATCATGGAATATCTCAGCTATGACGAGGAGACCGAGAAGATCGGCGCACTCTACCGCGAGCTGGTGGATCTCCACAACGAGGAGGCGCAGATCGTCGGCTATAAAGACTATGCCGACTATGCCTACGAGGCGAGCTACGGGCGCGATTTTACGCCCGACGATGCCGCGGCGCTGTGCGAAGCGGTGAAGCCGTACGCGCGGCAGTATTTCGGCTCGCTCTATTATAATGAGGCGACGTATGCCGATTTCTCCGCGGACACCGACCTTACCGAGCGGGAGCTCGTCGGGCTCGTCACGCAGTATATGCCCCGCGTCTCGGACGACGCGGCCAAAGCGGCGGCGTATATGGAAAAGCACGGGCTGTACTTCATGGACAGCGCTGAGCGCGTCAGCGATCTCGGCTTCACCACGACGCTCGACCAGTATAATGCCCCCTTCATCTATCTCGCACTCTATGGCGACCAGAACGACATCCAGAGTATGTTCCACGAGTTCGGCCATTATTACGACGCTTATGTGAACCCCGTGCCGGACCTTTTGCTGAGCGTCGGCTCGCTGGACATTTTTGAGATCCACTCTACCGGCATGGAAGCCCTTTCCACCGGCTGGTATGAGGATATCTACGGCGAGGATGCCGATCTCGCGCGCATCCGGTTTCTGGACAGCGCGCTCTATACCGTCTTTTCCGGCTGCCTGTTCGACGAGTTCCAGCGCGTGGTCTACGCCGACCCGACTCTGACGCCGGAGCAGATCAGCCAGACGTTCGTGACCATCGCGCGCTCTTACGGCCTGCGATCCTTCGGCAAGGAGTTTTCGCACTACTGGATGCAGGTCAACCACAACTTCGAGTCGCCCTTCTACTATATCAGCTACGCCGTGAGCATGCTCGCCTCGCTGCAGATCTACGAAATGGCGGAGAACGACTGGGCCGCGGCGGCGGGCTTCTATAACGATCTCGTCTCGCTCGGCGCCTTTGATTACACGTACTGCGAGCTGCTTGACAAGGTCGGGCTCGAATGCTTCACCGACGGCCTGCCCGCGTGCGTTTCGCAGGCGGTGGAGGATATGGAAGCGCTCTGCCTTGCCTGGGAAAACGCGGCCTGAACGCGGACGGAGGGGGCTGCCCCGATAAAAAACGGCTCTCCGTCCCTACAACGGAGAGCCGTTTTTGTGGTTTAATCAGATGTATCCGCGGACAAGCGACACGCTCAGCGTGAAAAATTCGCGCATCGCGTAGTGGATGAAGCCGAACACGGTGGAGCGGGCCGGGACGCCGTAAAACGTGAATCCGCCGTTTTTCCGCGCCAGACACAGCGCGCGGAAAACATGAAAGTCGTTCGTGACGATGCCGACGCTCTCCACGTCTGTCTCCGGCGAGCGCAGCATGGGGAGGCTGTAGCGCATGTTCTCCTCCGTGCTCGTGGAGCGGTTCTCCAAAAGAATGCGGTCTGCGTCGATGCCGCCCGCGACGAGATGATCGCGGATGCATTCCGCCTCGCTCATCGGCTCGTCCTCGCCCTGCCCGCCGGAGGCGATGCATACCGTATCCGGGTTTTCCTCCAGATAGACGCGCGCGGCGTTGATGCGCTGCCGCAGCGACCCGCTCGGGCCGTTTTCATCGACTCTCGCGCCGAGAACGATGATGGCGTCCAGCCCCTCCGGAGGCTTCTGGAACGCGCCGGAAAATACCAGACACTCCACGGCGAGAAATACGGCGACGGCGGCGATCACGACGATGTTCACTGCCCGGAGCCACGGCCGGGGGATCGGCGCGCTCTTTCCGTGCTTCCACGCCCATTTCCAGAGAAAGAAGCGGCCAAAGCACACGGCCGACAGCATCAGCCAGAGATAGAGCAGCGACTGCCCGAACCGCACGGTGATGCCCTGGCCGAGATAATATATAAGCGTCAGTATCCCGGCATACAGAAAGAGCCGGTTGATGCGTTGTTCTTTTTTTGTCATAGCGTACCTCCGGAAAAGATCTCCTGCCGGAAAGACGGGAAGAAGCCACTGAAAGTTCATTATACATAGTTTTGGGAGAAATACCAATGAGAAACGGAAAATTTGAAGGATATCTGCTCGTTGCGGATTTTGACGACACATTCTGCCCGGAGCACGGCGCTCCCGTGCCGGAGGAAAACCGGCGCGCGGCGCAGCATTTCATGGACGAGGGCGGCCTTTTCACGATCGCCACGGGGCGGGACGTTCGCTCGTATTACTCCATCCGGGACAAATTCACCGTCAACGCGCCGCTCGTACTCAGCAACGGCGCCGTGATCTTCGACGGCGAATCCGGCGAGAGCTGGTACGAGAGCTTTCTGCCGTTTTCCTGCCGGAGCGACCTTCTTGCCGTGCGCGACGCCTTTCCCGGCACGGGCATGGAGGTCCACCGCGGTGCGGATGTGCGCGTCTGCGGCAGCAATGCGACGCTCGAGAAGCACCTTTCCCGCATGGGCGTGCCGGTTTCGGAGGCCGATCCGGGACATATTCTGTATCCGTGGACGAAGGTGGTGCTTGTAGTGCCGGACGAGATCCGCGCCGAGAGCGAAACGGCGCACGCGCTCTGCGCGTGGATCGCAACGCAGTTTCCCGGACGGTACGAGGCCGTGCCCTCCGGCGCTCTGGTGGACGTGGTCGCCGCCGGGAGCGACAAGGGCAGCGGCGTGCGGCGGCTTGCGGAGTTTCTGGATATTCTTCCGGAAAACATCGTCTGCATCGGCGACGGCTGGAACGATATTCCGATGCTGCGCGCGGCGGGCCGCGCCTTCGCGCCGGAAACGGCGCTGCCGGAGGTTTTGGCGCTTCCCGGCGTGACGAAGCTCGGCGCGCCCGGACGCTGCATCCGCGACGTGATAGACAGGCTTGAAGCGGATCAAAAATAAATTTTTATACAAATTTTCACCGAATTATTTGTTGACATTTCCAAGAGAAGAATTTATACTGAAACCAAATTCCGCAGATCGGAGCGAGATCGGCATCATGAACGTGTCCATTCGTATGTTTCGATACTTTTTTACCCGTACTATTTCATAGTATGGTAATTTGTGATGCGGAAAATGACCTTGGAAGCGAAGGCTTTTTAGGCGGCACAGATTACACTGTGCCGCTTTTTTGTTTTTGGAGGAATAACCGATGATCGTCATTTTGAAAAACGGCGCTGCCGAAGAGAAGAAAAACCAGCTTATTGACTGGCTGAAGGAGCAGGGACTGCAGATCCACACCTCCGTCGGCGAGTATCAGACCGTTCTCGGTCTCGTGGGTGACACGAGCCGGGTCGATATGGACCTTATCGCCAGTCTCGGCATCGTAGATTCCGTCAAGCGCGTCACGGAGCCGTTCAAGTGCTGCAACCGCAAGTTCCACCCGGACGACACCGTCGTGCAGGTCGGGGACGTGCGCATCGGCGGCGGGAACTTCGTGATGATCGCGGGCCCGTGCAGCGTCGAGAGCGAGGAGCAGATCGTCGGCATCGCAAAGGCGGTCAAGGCCTCCGGCGCGCAGATCCTCCGCGGCGGCGCTTTCAAGCCGCGCACCTCGCCCTACGATTTTCAGGGCCTTGCCGCCACGGGGCTCGAACTTTTGAAGATCGCCCGGCAGGAGACGGGCCTTCCGATCGTCACGGAGATCATGGGCACCTCCGCGCTCGATCTTTTCGCGGATGTGGACGTCATCCAGGTCGGCGCGCGCAATATGCAGAACTTTGACCTGCTCAAGGAGCTCGGAAAGCTCCGCAAGCCGATTCTGCTCAAGCGCGGTCTCGCCGCCACGCTCAAGGAGCTTTTGATGAGCGCCGAGTACATCATGGCGGGCGGCAATGAGCAGATCATCCTCTGCGAGCGCGGCATCCGCACGTTTGACGATTATACGAGAAACACGCTCGATCTTGCCGCCGTGCCGATGCTCCATGAGCTGACGCACCTGCCGGTCATCGTCGATCCGAGCCATTCTACCGGTCTTGCCCGCATGGTGCGCCCGATGGCGCTCGCTGCGGCGGCCTGCGGCACGGACGGCCTCATCATCGAAGTCCACAACGACCCGATGCACGCGCTGTGCGACGGCGCGCAGTCCATCAAGCCCGAGGAGTACGACGCGCTCTGCAGGGACGTGCGGACTATCCGCGAGGTGGCAATGCGATGACAGCGGGGATCGTCGGCCTCGGACTGATCGGCGGCTCGCTCGCCAAGGCCTACCGCGCGCACGGCGCGCGCGTCCTTGCCTTTGATACGGACGGCGCGGTGCTCTCCTTCGCGCAGCTCGACGGCACGGTGGACGCCGTGCTGACAAAAGAAAATGTTTCCGAATGCGATATCGTTCTCATCGTGGTGCGCCCCGGCGCGGCGATATCGTATCTGCGCGAAGCGGCGCCGCATATCGGCGCGCGCCCCGTCGTCATCGACTGCTGCGGCGTTAAGCGGGAGGTGTGCGAGACCGCGTTCGCTCTCGCGCGGGAGCACGGCTTCACGTTTCTCGGCGGTCATCCGATGGCGGGCAGCCACCGCGCGGGATATAAGAATGCCCGCGCCAATCTTTTCCATGCAGCGCCCATGGTGCTCGTACCGCCGGAGGGAGACGATATCGCCCTTCTCGCGCGGGCCAAGGAGCTTTTGGCCCCGGCGGAGTTCGGGAAATTCTCCGTGACGAGCGCCGCGGAGCACGACCGCATGATCGCCTTTACGTCGCAGCTCGCGCACATCGTCTCGAATGCCTACATCAAAAGCCCCACCGCGCGCAGCCACAGGGGTTTCTCCGCGGGGAGCTATAAGGATTTGACGCGCGTTGCGTGGCTCGACCCTTCCATGTGGGCGGAGCTCTTTCTGGATAACCGGGACAATGTGCTCTTTGAGCTGGACAGTCTCGCGGAGTCCCTCGCGCAGTACCGCGCGGCGGTGGAGAATAACGATCTCGCGGCGCTCACGGCGCTTCTTGACGAGGGCCGCCGGCGCAAGGAGGAGGTAGACGGACGATGAAAACGATCCATGTAACGGCGTCGCGCGAATACGATGTTGTTATCGGCGCGGGGCTTCTCGATGAATGCGGGCAGCGCATTGCCGCGGCCGTTCCGGGCGCGGAAAAGGCGGTCGTCTATACCGATACGACCGTGTTCCCGCTCTATGCAAAGCGCGTGGCCGATTCGCTCAAGGCCGCGGGCTTTACGGTATTGCAGGACTACTTTCTTGCCGGAGAACACTCCAAAACGTTCCGCAACTGGGAGCGTATCCTCCGTTTCTTTACCGAAAACCGCGTGAGCCGGAGCGACGTTGTCGTTGCGCTCGGCGGCGGCGTTGTCGGCGACATGGTCGGGTTTGCCGCGGCGTGCTACCAGCGCGGCGTCCGGCTCGTGCAGATCCCGACGACGCTTCTCGCCGCGGTGGATTCTTCCGTCGGCGGGAAAACGGCGGTCGATCTCCCGGCGGGGAAAAACCTTATCGGGGCGTTCTGGCAGCCGTCGCTCGTTATATGCGATACGGACACGCTCCAAACGCTTCCGGACGCCGTCCGGCGCGACGGCTGCGCCGAGATCATCAAATACGGCGTACTGGATGGCGCGGCGCTTTTCTCCAGTCTGAAAAACAGTCTGCCGGACGAAATACCGGAGGATATTCTCGCGCGCTGCGTGGAGATAAAGCGGGATATCGTCGCCGCGGATGAATTTGATACCGGCGCGCGGCACCTTTTGAATCTCGGCCATACCGCCGCGCACGCGGCGGAGCTTTTGAGCGATTATTCGCTCTCCCACGGCAGCGCCGTGGCGATGGGGCTGTGCTCCATGGCGCGCGCGTGCGCCGCGCGCGGTCTCTGCAGCGAAGAGGACGCCGCGCGCATCGAAGCGCTTATCAAAAAATGCGGCCTTCCGACGGAGCTGCCGTATACGGCGGAAGCGCTCGCCAACGCCGCGCTTTCGGATAAAAAACGCGCCGGCTCAACGCTTCCCGTCATCACCGTTGAGGGGCTGGGGCGCTGCACCGTGCGAAAGATCGCCGCGTCCGATTATGCCGAATGGCTCCGGCAGGGGGGCGCTAAATGAACTTTGTCATTTCTCCGGGAGCACGCACCGGCGCGGTGCGCATCCCGGCTTCCAAATCGCAGGCGCACCGCCTGCTCATCTGTGCCGCGCTCGGCAAAGCGCCGGTAACGGTTCGCTGCGACGGGCTGAACGCCGACATTCTTGCCACGGCCGCGTGCCTTCGCGCTCTCGGCGCGGACATCGCGGAGCAGGATGGCGCGCTGCATGTTGAGCCGGTCAAAGCAGCGCCGGACGGCCTCTGTGTCCTGCCCTGCGGCGAGAGCGGATCGACGCTCCGGTTTTTGCTCCCGGTCGTTGGCGCGCTCGGCGCGGACGCGGTGTTCCTGCGGGAAGGACGGCTGCCTGAGCGCCCGCTCGAACCGCTTTTGAGCGAGCTTGTCCGCGGCGGCATGATGTTCCGATCCGAGGGCGGGAAGCTCTTCTGCTCCGGAAAACTCGCGCCGGGAGAATATACGCTTCCCGGAAACATTTCCTCGCAGTACATTTCCGCGCTGCTTTTCGCGCTGCCGCGCCTTGCCGGGGACAGCGTGCTCACGATCACCGGCGCGCGGGAGAGCGAGGGCTATATCGCCATGACGGAGAACGCCCTCGCCCAAAGCGGCGTCCGGCTATTTAAAACGGATTCCGGGTATGATATCCCCGGCGGGCAGACGTACGCCCTGCCTGCCGCGGTCAAGGTCGAGGGGGACTATTCCTCGGCGGCGTTCTTCCTCTGCATGGGCGCTCTCTCGCGCGCCGGCATCACCGTTTCCGGCCTGTGCGCCGATTCCGCGCAGGGCGACCGCGCCGTGCTTGATATTCTCCGCGCGATGGGAGCATGCGCGGAGGAAGCGGCCGCGGGCATCACGGTGCGGCGCGGCACGCTTCACGGCGCGGTCATCGACGCCGCGCCCGTCCCCGATCTCATCCCCGCGCTCTGCGCGCTCGCTGCGGCGGCGGAAGGAGAGACGCGCGTTGTGAATGCCGCGCGGCTCCGGCTCAAGGAATCCGACCGGCTCGCAACGACCGCGGCAATGCTCGCTTCTCTCGGCGCGCACGTCGAGGAGCTGCCGGAGGGACTCATCGTTCACGGCGGCGGACTTCGCGGCGGCGCGGTGAGCGCGCAGCACGACCATCGCATCGCCATGGCGGCGGCGGTGGCGGCGTGCGCCTGCACGGAGACTGTCACGATCGAGGGCTGGGAGTGCACAAACAAATCCTATCCGCGCTTTGGCGAGGACTTTAACGCTTTGAAAAGGGAGGAAACGCCGTGAGCAGTCTGGGAAAAAACTTTCGCATCACGATATTCGGCGCTTCGCACGGCGAGGCCATCGGCGTCGTTATGGAAGGGCTGCCCGTGGGCTTTGCCATCGATATGGATGCGCTCAATGCCTTCCTCACGCGGCGCGCGCCGGGACGCGGGGCGTTTGCCACCGCGCGGCGCGAGAGCGATGCGCCGCTCTTTCTCAGCGGCGTGAAAAACGGCGTCACCTGCGGCGGCGCGGTCACGGCGGTCATCCGCAACGGCGACGCCCACCCCGGCGACTATGACGCTCTGCGCAATACGCCGCGCCCCGGCCACGCGGACTTTGCTGCCCGCATGAAAGACGGCGAGGCTGTCGATCTCTCCGGCGGCGGACGCTTTTCCGGACGGCTCACCGCGCCGCTCTGCGTTGCGGGCGGCATCGCCATGCAGCTTCTGGAAGAGGAAAACATCCGCATCGTTTCGCATATCGCCTCCATTGCCGGTATCGCGGACGAGGGCATCTTCCCGGCATCCACACTGGGAAAACCGTTCCCGACGCTCAGCGAAGCGCGCGGCGAGGAGATGCTTGCTGCCATTGCAAAGGCACGCGCCGACGGCGACAGTGTCGGCGGCGTGGTGGAGTGCGCGGTGCTCGGCCTGCCCGCAGGGCTCGGCGACGCACTGTTTGACGGCGTGGAGAGCCGTCTCTCCGCGGCGCTCTTCGGTATTCCCGCTGTGAAGGGCGTGGAGTTCGGCGCGGGGTTCGCCGCCGCCGCGCTGCGCGGCAGCGAGAATAACGACGCCTTTGTGCTGCGCGGCGGGAGGGCTATGACGGAGACGAACCGCTGCGGCGGCATCCTCGGCGGCATCACGACGGGCGCGCCGCTCGTGTTCCGCACGGCGTTCAAGCCGACGCCGTCCATCGCGCGGCGGCAGCGCACCGTTGATCTCGCCGCCATGCGCGAAACGACGATCGAGATCGCCGGCCGGCATGACCCCTGCATCGTGCCGCGCGCCGTTCCCTGCGTGGAAGCGGCGGCAGCGGTCGTGCTATATGATATTCTTTGTTCGGAAAGAGGGAGAAAGCCATGAACATGGACGAACTGCGAGGCAGGATCGACGCGGTGGATGACGAGCTGCTGCGATGCTTTGCCGAGCGCATGGACATCGCCGGGGACATTGCCCGGTATAAAGCCGAACACGGCCTTCCGGTGCTTGATGAGCGGCGGGAGCGAGAAAAGCTCTACGCCGTGAGCGAAAAAGCGCCGGAGGAGCTGCAAAGCTACGCCGTGTCGCTCTACGCGCTGCTCTTTGAGCTCAGCCGCAGCCGCCAGAACCGCCTGCTGCATAAGCAGAGCCCGCTCGCCGAGAGCATTCAGACAGCGATCGAGCAGACACCGCCGCTCTTCCCGGAGAAGGCCGCCGTCGCCTGTCAGGGCGTGGAGGGCTCCAACTCCCAGATCGCGTGCGAGCGGCTGTTCCGTCTGCCGAACGAGCTTTACTTTTCAAGCTTCGACGCGGTGTTCAACGCCATCGAAAAGGGCCTCTGCCGCTACGGTGTGCTGCCCATCGAAAACAGCACCGCGGGTTCGGTGAACGCCGTGTACGATCTTATGATGCGCCACCATTTCCACATCGTCCGCTCGGTGCGCGTGAAGATCGACCACAACCTGCTCGCGAGGCCCGGCGCAAAGCTCTCCGGTATCCGCGAGATCTATTCGCACGAGCAGGCGCTCAGCCAGTGCGCGCAGTTCCTCTCGTCGCTTTCGGGCGTGAAGGTCATCCCGTGCGAGAATACGGCGCTCGCAGCAAAGCTCGTTGCGGAGTCCGGGCGGGACGACGCAGCGGCGCTCTCCACGCGCGCGTGCGAACGGCTGTACGGTCTGAAATGTCTCGCCCCCTCCGTGCAGGATACGGCGAACAACTACACGCGCTTCATCTGCATTGCGCGCGATCTGGAGATCTATCCCGGCGCGGATCGGACGAGCCTTATGATGACGCTGCGCCACGAGCCCGGCTCGCTTTATAAAGTGCTCTCGCGCTTCTATGCGCTCGGCATCAACCTGAACAAGCTCGAAAGCCGCCCGCTCCCGGAGCGCAGCTTTGAGTTCATGTTCTATTTCGATCTGGAAAACCCGGTGTACGATCCCGCCTTCCTTCAGCTTGTGAGTGAGCTGGGGGACATCAGCGAGGAATACACCTATCTTGGAAGCTATAGTGAGGTAATTTGACATGATGCATTGCGGACTTCTCGGACAAAAGCTCAGCCACAGCTATTCTCCGGCCATCCATTCCATGCTCGGCGACTATGAGTACAAGCTCTATGAGACCGAACCGGAGAATGTGGAGACCTTCCTTCGGAAGGGCGGTTTTGACGCGCTGAACGTCACGATCCCCTACAAAAAGTGCGCCGCGGCGATTTGCGACGAGCTCTCCGAAACGGCGCGCGCCATCGGCAGCGTCAATACGATCGTCCGCCGCGCCGACGGAACGCTCTACGGCGACAATACAGACGTCTACGGCTTTGAAGAGCTGCTGCGCCGCGCGGTATTTTCGCCGCGCGCGAAAAAGGTGCTCGTGCTCGGCAGCGGCGGCGCTTCCGCCGCGGTGGTGTACGCACTTGAAAAGCAGCAGGCGCGCGAGATCGTCGTCGTCTCCCGCGATGGGAAGGACAATTACTCCAACCTCTCCCGCCACACGGACGCCGAGCTCATCGTGAACACCACGCCGGTCGGCATGTACCCGCACAACGGCGAGGCGGTCATTGATCTGCTGCGCTTCCCGCACTGCCGCGCCGTCGTCGATCTCATCTATAATCCCGTGCGCACGGAGCTTTTGCTGCAGGCGGAAAAACTCGGCATCCCCTGCGCGAACGGCATGGTGATGCTCGCGGCGCAGGCTATCCGCGCGAGCGAGATTTTCACCGGCAAAAAGGCGGCGTCCGGCGCGCTCGAGCACGCCATCGACCTCGTGAAGAGCAAGACGATGAACATCGTCCTCATCGGCATGCCCGGCTGCGGCAAGTCTGCCGTGGCGGAGGCACTCGGCAAGGCGCTCGGCCGCGAGGTGCTTGATACGGACGCCTATATCGAGGAGCACACCGGCTATACGCCCGAGCAGATCATCACAATGCAGGGCGAATCCGTGTTCCGCACGCACGAGAGCGAGGCCGTGCGCGAGCTCGGCAGCGCCTTCGGAGCGATCGTTGCCACCGGCGGCGGCGCGGTGCTCCACGAGGAGAACTACGCGCCGCTGCACCAGAACGGCGTCATTTTCTGGCTGCGCCGCGATCTTGACAAGCTCGAGCGCGACGGCCGCCCGCTCTCCCGCGCGGGAAATCTCAACGCCATGTATGAAATGCGCGAGAAGCGCTATCTCCGCTTTGCGGACTATATCATCGACAACAACCGCGCGCTCGAGGACACCGTGGAGGACATCCGCAAGGTGATCTTATGAAGATCCTCGTCATCAACGGCCCCAATCTGAACCTTCTCGGCGTGCGGGAACCGGAGCTTTACGGAAAGCGTGACTTTGCCGCGCTCGAGGCATATGTCCGCGCGTCCTGCCGGGAGCTCGGCGCAGAATGCGAGCTTTTCCAGTCCAACCACGAGGGCGCGATCGTCGATGCCATCCAGTCCGCCCTCGGACGGATGGACGGCATCGTCATCAATCCCGCGGCGTATACGCACACGAGCGTCGCCATTCTCGACGCGCTCAAGGCCGTGGCACTCCCGGCGGTAGAGGTGCATCTCACCGATATTCAAGAGCGCGAGAGCTTCCGGCACGTGTCCTACGCGGGCATGGCGTGCGAAAAGACGTTCGCCGGGCTGGGCTTTGAGGGCTACCGGAGAGCGGTCGAATATCTTGTGAACCGGGGGAAAACCACATGATTCCATCCGAAGTATACGCGCTCGGCGCGTCCGGCAACCCCATCCGGGAGATTGCCGATTACGCCATGCGCCGCGCCGAAGAGGTCGGCGCGGAAAATGTTTACGATTTCAGCATCGGCTCGCCGAGCATCGCTCCGCCCGCGGCGGTGCAGGAGACGGCGCAGCGCCTTATGCGGGAAATGTCTCCCACGCAGCTGCACGCCTACAGCCCCGATCAGGGCCTGCCGGAGGTGCGCAGGGCCGTGGCGGAGTATCTGAACGGCACGTTTTCCATGACCTACGCGCCGGAGGATGTCTATATGACGAGCGGCGCGTCCGCGGGCCTTGCCATCGGCTGCCGTGCGCTGCTCTCGCCGGGGGACGAGTGCATCACGCTCACGCCGTATTTTTCCGAGTACCGCACTTATACCGAGGCCGCCGGCGGCGTCATGCGCGAGGTACCCTCCGAGCCGGAGACGTTCCAGCTCGATTATGAGGCCTTCGCCGCGGCGGTGAACGGGAAAACGTGGCTCGTGATCCTGAACTCTCCCAATAACCCCTCCGGCGTCGTGCTGGGGGAGGAGAGCATAAAGAAGATCGCCGCTCTGCTCACCGAGCGCTCGTCGGAGTACGGTCACCCGATCTACATCCTCGCGGACGAGCCGTACCGCGATCTTGTCTACGACGGCGACGCCGTGCCGTACATCCCCAATTTCTATCCCGACACGATCTACTGCTATTCGTTCAGCAAATCGCTCTCGCTGCCCGGCGAGCGCGTCGGCTATCTCGCCGTGCCGCCGGAGAGCAAGGACCGCGCCGCGCTGCGCGCCGCCGTGTCCGGCGCGGGCCGGATGCTGGGGTATGTCTGTGCGCCGGTGCTTTTCCAGCGCGTGTGCGCCGCGTGCCTCGGCCAGACGGGAGAGCTGCGCGAGTATAAGAAAAACCGCGATCTCATCTGTGAAGGGCTCACCGCGCTCGGCTTTTCCTGCACGAAGCCGCAGGGCGCTTTCTATCTCTTCGTAAAATCGCCGGAGAGTGACGCGCGCGCTTTCTGCAAAAAGGCGATGGCGCACGATCTTCTGCTCGTGCCGGGCGACGATTTCGCCTGTCCGGGCTACGCCCGTCTTGCCTACTGCGTGCCGGAAGAGCGGCTGCGCCGCTCGCTGCCCGCCTTTGCCGCCCTCGCCGAAGAATACGGCTTAAAAGCTGAATAAACCAAAGAAAAGGCCGTGCCTCCCGATCTGGGGAGGCACGGCCGATTTTTTACCACCGCGTCGGGCGGCGCAGGGCGCTGATTTTCCGGTAGCAGCTCTGGCAGAGGCGTCCGCTCTGGTGGAGCGGGAGCGCCGCGCCGCAGCGCGCGCAGAAGCGGATGTTGTTTTTGAGATTGTAGAGCAGGATCTGGTTGATGCTCTCGGCGGCGTCCTCGCGCTTATCATAGAGCGCGTCGCGGTCGATCGGGCAGCCGAACGCCTTGGAAAACGAGAAATAGAGATCGAGCTTCCGGCAGTATTGCTCGAGCTGCGGGAGCGTAGGCGCATATCCCTCGGGAAGCTCCGGGCAGGAGAGCGGCTGGCCCTCCCGGAAGCAGCGCAGAAACAAGAAGAACAGCTCCAGAAGATCTTCCTCCGTCTCGTCGAACGGAATGTTCGCGCACCGCAGCTCCTGCTCGCGCGTGAGCGAAAAGCCTTCCTGCCGCACCTTGCCGATGAGCGTGATATATCGGCTGATATCGAGCTTTACATACGGCGCGACGGTCGGCATTTTGTTCCACTCGGTCAGCACCTCAAGAAGATCGTGCTCCACCTGTAAAACAAGCTCGGAAAACCCGGCCACCGCCGTTTCGAGCGGCGGCACGGCCGCTTCCAGACTCTCGCGGATGAAGTCCAGATTCTCCGTTGCGCCGACGTAGCCCTTGTCGTACATGCCGTAGCGCCCGGCGCGTCCGGCGATCTGCTGGATCTCGGCGGGCTTTAAGTCGCGCCGCTCCACGCCGTCAAACTTCCGCGTGTCCAGAAAGATCACGCGCCGGATGGGAAGATTCAGCCCCATGCCGATGGCGTCGGTCGAAACGACATACTGCATCCGCCCTTCGAGAAAGCCCTCCATCTGCCGCCGCCGCGTGGAATAGGGGAGCGCGCCGTAGATGATGGCGGGCTCCTTTCCGTGCGCACGCAGATCCTCGGCGACCGAAAGCACGCCGAGCTTTGAGAACGTGATGAGCGCGTCGCCGGGCTTTACGTCGTCAAAATCAATCTCCCGGCGCATGCACACAAGCGGCGTTTTGCGCAGATGACGGATCTCCTCCCACGTGTCGCCGGTGCTCTCAATGATGCGGATCAGAAGATCTCGCGCCTCGGGCGCGGCGCAGAGATGCACCTCCGGCGCGAGCACGCCGAGGATCGCGCGCGTCCAGGCAAAGCCGCGCTCCCGGTCGGCGATCATCTGGCACTCGTCGATCACCGCCACATCGTACCGCGCGGAGAGATCGAGCTTTTCCGCCGTGGCGGCGACGTGGGTATCCCCCTCGCGGCGGTCCTCTTCCTCGCCGGTCGTGAGCGAGCACGCAACGCCGAGATCAAGCAGCCGCTCCTGCGCTTCAAGCGCAAGCAGACGGAGCGGAGCAAGATATACGCCCGTTTTGGCTTTGCGCAGCCGCTCAAACCCGGCGTAGGTCTTGCCGGTGTTCGTCCCACCGGTATGGAGAATAAAATGGCGCTGCATGGCGCGCGCTTCCGGATACTCGTCCTTCGGGTTGAGCGCCACGAGCAGCTTCAGGCTCGAGCGGATCGCGCGCGGGATATAAAAGACCGAATAGAGATAGGAGAGCGGGTGCTGCAAAAGCTCCTGCACGGGAAAGGCGCCATTTTCGAGAAGCCCGTCCATGTTCGCCTCCGGCTGCGCGGCGGTAAAAGATGCAATGTCCCGCGCGCTGATCGCAAGCAGCACCGCGGCATAGCGCGCCGCGAGCTTTCCGGCGAGCGGAGAAGCTGCATTCGCGCCGAGCCACGGCGCGGCGGTCACAAACCGGCGGAGCGTTGCGCCGAGCGGCTCTTTCCCGCTGCCATTCTCCAGATGCAGAAAGTGCTCGATATAGCTGATGCTCTGCCCCGGCCGCAGCCGCTTGGCAAACGCGACCGCCGGGATCTGGCGGAGGATCGCTTCATGGTAGCGCGCCGCGAGCGTCGCTTCACGGCTTTCCGGCAGCGCGGCGGTATCCCATGCGCTTTTCAGAAGCTGCGACGCTGCATCGAGCGCCGCATCATCCGGTATGCTTTCCGTATTTTCGGCAGACGCCGCGCGCAGCGAGCGGAAGCTCTCGCTCTGCTCGGCGCGGCGGATATCGTCCGTGCGCCAGGCGCGCACGCGGCGTCCGTTCCGATAAAGACGCTGCGGCTTCGGCAGGAGAGAGGCGATCAGCTCCTCCGTCCAGCCGCGGCTTTTGAGCGTGCCCGCCGTCCATAATTTCGTATTTTTACTCACTTGCGTTGTTTCTCCTTGAAAGATCACAAATACTATACCAGATTTTTTCCCATCGGGCAAGGCAGGGGCTTGACAGATAGACTGAATTGTGTATAATGAGCATACACAATAAATTATCCGACAGGGAGGAATGCGCGATGGAGCTTTTGTCCGTGCGCGATCTTTGCAAAACGTATCCGGGATTTACGCTGGATCATGTCTCGTTCTCCTTGGAGAGCGGGTATATCATGGGGTTCATCGGGCGCAACGGTGCGGGAAAGACGACGACGCTCAAAAGTATGCTCGGCCTTGTTCATCCGGACGGCGGCACGGTGGAGATGTTCGGCATGGATCTCCGGGAAAACGAATCGGCCTGCCGCCAGCAGATCGGCGTGGTGCTGGGCGACGCGCGCTATTACGGCTCAAAGCGCCTGCGCGATGTGGCGGAGACGACGGCGCGGTTTTATGAGCATTGGGACGACGCCGCGTACCGCGAATACATGAAGCGCTTCTCGCTCGACGAGACGAAGCGCGTGCGCGAGCTGCCCACCGGCATGTGGGTCAAGTTCACGCTGGCGCTCGCCCTCTCGCACGGGGCGCGGCTCCTCCTTCTCGACGAGCCGACAAGCGGCCTTGACCCGGTGAGCCGCGATGAGCTTCTGGACATTTTCCGCGACACGGTCGCGAACGGGGAGCGCAGTATTTTGTTCTCCACGCATATTATATCCGATCTCGAGAAGTGCGCCGACCTTATCACCTACATCCACAACGGAAAGATCCTCACAAGCACCGACCGCGACACCTTTACCGACGCTTACCGCAAGGTGACCGGCGGCAAGGAGGAGCTGACGGACGCAGTAAAGGAGAGCTCCATCGGTCTGCGGGAGCAGAGCTTCGGGTTTGAAGCGATGATGAAAACGGAGGACGCAATGGCTTCCGGTCTCGCGGCGGAGCCCATCGGCATGGAGGACATCATGGTGCACATCGAACGGGAGGGGAGAGAATGAAAAATCTGCTGTACAAGGAGTTCCGGCTCGCCATCCATCCGAGCGTGTATGTCTTCTTCGCGCTTGCGGCGCTGCTGCTTGTGCCGTCGTATCCCTATTATGTCAGCTTTTTCTATCTGACGCTCGGCATATTCCTCACGTTCAAAACCAACCGCGCCGAGAACGACATTTTCTATTCCGCGCTCCTGCCGGTGCGCAAGGGCGACGTGGTGCGCGCCCGCGTCCTTACCGTTGCGCTGCTGGAGCTTGCCAACATTCTCATCGCTATACCGTTTGCGGTAATTTCTGCAAAGATCAATCCCGCGGGAGGCAATAACGCCGGCATCGAGCCGAACGTCGCGTTTTTCGGCCTGTCGTTTCTGATGTACGGCGGCTTCAACCTCATTTTCTTCCCGGTGTTCTATAAAACCGGGCGGAGCGAGGGCAAGGCATTCCTCTGGGGCGGCGTGTTTACGTTTCTCTATATCATCGCCGCGGAATCGCTCGCACAGTATATCCCCTCGCCGGTCAGCACGTATCTTGACACGCTGGAGAAAAGTGCGCAGCTCCGCCAGCTTCCAGTGCTGTTTGCCGGGATCATCCTCTGGGCGGTCTTTACGCTGCTCTCGGCAAAGATCAGTGCTGAGAGGTTTGAAAAGGTGGATCTATGAAGCTGACAGTGACGAATACATCGCCGCTGCCGCTCTACCGGCAGATGTATGACCAGCTTGCCGCGCAGATTCTGCGCGGGGAGATAGCGCCCGGCGAGGTGCTGCCGCCGATACGGACCGTAGCGCAGGAGCTCTCGGTAAGTCTTATTTCGGTGCGGCGCGCCTGGGAAGAGCTGGAGCGGGACGGCTTTATCCACACCGCCGTCGGGCGCGGGACGTTTGCCGCCGCGCTCGGCGAGACGGACAAAGCGGCCATGCGCCGCGCCATTTTAAAAGAAAAGCTCACCGACGCCGCGCAGTTCTGCGCGGCTGTCGGCGCATCCGGAGAGGAAGCGGCGGCGCTGCTGCGTGAGCTGATGAAGGAGGAAAACGCATGAGCAAAAAACTGCTGCTGATCGCCACCGGAGGCACGATCGCCTCGCGCCCGGCGGAGGACGGCCTGACGCCGGAAATGACGAGCGAGGAGCTACTGCAATGCATCCCCGAGGTGCGCTCTCTCTGCGAGATCGACACGGTGCAGCCCTTTAATCTGGACAGCACGAACATGCGCCCGCAGAATTGGGTCGAGCTCGTGAAGATCATCCGGGATAAGTATGAAAGCTACGACGGCTTTGTCATTACCCACGGCACCGACACGATGGCCTATGCCGCCGCAACGCTCTATTATCTCATCCAGAACAGCCCGAAGCCCGTCGTGCTGACCGGCTCGCAGGTTTCCATCTATGCGCGCGATACCGATGCGCGGGAGAATCTGCGCAATGCGATCACCTATGCCGCCGATGACGACGCCTGCGGCATTCATCTCGTGTTCGATAATAAGGTCATCTGCGCCAACCGCGCGCAGAAAACACGTACGCGCAGCTTCAACGCATTTTCGAGCATCGATTACCCGGAGGTCGCTGTCATCCGCGGCGGCGAGGTGCGCTATTATATCCGCGAGTCGTTCCCCGGTCCGGTGCGGTTTTATGATGCGCTTGACAGCCGCGTTTGCGTCATCAAGCTCATCCCCGGCATGGCGCCCGGCATTCTCGACTATGTAGCCGAGCACGCCCACGCCGTTGTCATCGAGAGTTTCGGCGTCGGCGGTGTGCCGTACTACGATAACGACGAGTTCACCGAGAAGATCGGCCACCTGCTTCGGAACCACGTGAAGGTCATTTTTACCACGCAGGTCTCCCACGAGGGGAGCGATATGGAGCTTTACCGCGTAGGCTTCCGCATCAAGAAAAAGTATGAGCTGCTCGAAGCCTATACGATGACGACGGAGGCCGTCGTCGCCAAGGTCGAATGGGCGCTGGCAAACTCCGCCGACGACGAGGAGTTCCGAAAGCTCTTTCTTACCCCTGTCGGCAACGACCGACTCTGATTTTAAGAATAAAATGCAAAACGTCCGGAGAATGTCCTCCGGACGTTTTGCGTTGTAAGCTTTTCAGAAATCGCGGCCCTTGTAGTGGACGTGGAGCAGCTCGTGCTCACGCTCGCCGATGTCGCGCAGCAGCGTTTCGATGACGGGGTTCTGCTCGCTGCGCTTGATGAGGGCGGTCTTGTCGGCGTTGTAGAGGCCCGCGGCGCGGTCGTACTTGTCCTTTGTAAGGCCGTGCGGCTGACCCGCGCCGCCGACGCAGCCGGCGCGGCAGGTCATGACCTCGATGAGATCAAAGTATTCGCGTCCGGTCTCGATCTCGTCGATGAGCTTCTGGGCGTTGAGAAGGCCGTTGCACACCGCGATGCGGATCGTCCGCTCGCCGACGAGCATGCTTGCCACGCGCACGCCTTCCACGCCGCGAAGACCGGAGTATTCGATGGCCATCGCCGCGTTTTTCGTTTTGTCCGGGCAGCAGCAGCGCGCGACCGCTTCCGCCACGCCGCCGGTCGCGCCGAAGATGACGCCGGAGCCGGTCGTGATGCCGAACGGCATGTCCACGGCCTCGTCCTCCAGATTGGCGAAATCGATGCCGCTTTCCTTGATCATGTTGATAAGCTCGATCGTCGTGAGCACGGCGTCCACGTCGGGCTTGCCGTTGTGGGTGAACTCCTCGCGCTTCGCCTCGCCCTTCTTCGCGGTGCAGGGCATGACGGCGACGTGGTAGACCTCGCGGCCGTCGCTGTTTTTCTCATAGTGATCGCGCAGCACGGCGGCGAACATCTCCATCGGGGACTTGCAGGAGGAGATGTGGCGGAGAAGCTCGGGGCGCTGATACTCCACATACTTGACCCACGCCGGGCAGCAGGAGGTGAACATCGGGAACGTGCCGCCGTTTTTGAGCCGGTCCATAAACTCCTTCGCCTCGACGACCGTGGTGAGGTCGGCGGCGAACGAGGTATCAAACACCTCGGCCGCGCCCATGAGCCGGAGCGCCGCGACCATTTTGCCCATGGCATTTTCGCCCGGATGCAGCCCGAACGCTTCGCCGATGGCGACGCGCACCGCCGGAGCGATCTGGAACACAACGCGCTTATTTTTGTCGTGCAGCGCGCGCCATACACGGCCGATGTCGTTATACACGGTGATCGCGGCGGTGGGGCATACGGCGGCGCACTGGCCGCAGCCGATGCAGTCGGTCTCGGCGAGCTTCTGATCGAATGCCGGCATTACGCGCAGATCGGCGCTGCGGTGCGTAAAGTCGATGATGTTCATACCCTGGATCTCCTCGCACGTGCGCACGCAGTCGCCGCAGAGGATGCACTTGTTCGGGTCGCGCACGACCGAGGGGCTGGAGGTATCGAGCGGGAGCTGCTCGCGCGTATCCTCAAACCGGACGCGGCGCACGCCGAAGCGCAGCGCCAGCCGCCGCAGCTCGCACGCGCTGGACTTTTCGCAAACGGTGCAGTCACGGTCGTGCGAGGCGAGCAGAAGCTCGATGATCATCCGGCGGTATTTGAGCAGCCGGGCGGTGTTCGTCTGGATGGAGAGCCCGTCGCGCGGCTCCATGGAGCAGGAGGCGTCGATGCGACCCCTATCGTCCTCCACGACGCACATACGGCACGCGCCGTAAACGGAGAGATCGGAGTAGTAGCACAGCGTCGGCATATTGATGCCCGCCTTGCGGATAACGGCGAGAACGTTTTTCTCCCCGTCGAACGCGACGCGCTGGCCGTTGATATACATGATTCCCTTTGCCATATCTTTACACCTCCCGAATCGCGCCGAACTTGCAGTTCTTGACGCAGGCGTTGCAGCGGATGCACTTTTCCGTGTCGATCACGAACGGCTTCTTGACCTCGCCGGTGATCGCCTCCACCGGGCAGTTGCGCGCGCACAGGCTGCACCCCTTGCACTTTTCCGGATCGATCTGCAATACCTTTGGTTTGCCGTTGCAGAGCGGGCAGAATTTGTCGCGCACATGGCGCTCGTAGTCCTCGCGGAAGTAGCGCAGCGTGGACTGCACGGGCTTGCAGGCGCTCTGCCCCAGACCGCAGAGCGCGGTGTGGGAGATCGTGTCGGAGAGATCCTCGAGAAGCTCGATATCCTCTTCGCTTCCCTCGTTGCCGACGATGCGCTCAAGCGCTTCGAGCATGCGCTTCGTACCCTCGCGGCAGGGGATGCACTTGCCGCAGGATTCCTTCTGCGTAAATTTCATAAAGAATCGGGCGACCTCGGCCATGCAGGTGTCCTCATCCATGACGACGAGGCCGCCGGAGCCCATGATCGCGCCGACGTGCTTGAGCGAGTCGTAGTCCAGCGGGAGATCAAGATGCTCCTCCGTGAGACAGCCGCCGCTCGGCCCGCCGATCTGCACGGCCTTGAACTTCTTCCCGTCCTTGATGCCGCCGCCGATGTCAAAGATGATCTCGCGCAGCGTCGTGCCCATGGGCACTTCAATAAGGCCGGTATTTACCACGTTGCCGGTGAGCGCGAACGCCTTCGTGCCGGGAGAGCCGGCGGTGCCGACCTGCCGGAACCAAGCCGCGCCGTGCTCGATGATGAGCGGTACGGCGGCGAAGGTCTCAACGTTATTGAGCACCGTGGGCTTTGCCCAGAGACCCTTTTCCACGGTGCGCGGGGGCTTGGTGCGCGGCATGCCGCGGTTGCCCTCGATGGACGCGGTCAGCGCGCTGCCCTCGCCGCAGACGAACGCGCCCGCGCCGCGGTTGATGCGGATATCAAAGGAAAATTCCGTGCCGAGGATGTTCTCGCCGAGAAGTCCCACATCGCGCGCCTGATCGATGGCGGTCTGCAGCCGCTCGACCGCGAGCGGGTACTCTGCGCGGACGTAGATATATCCCTTCTGCGCGCCGACGGCGATCGCCGCGATCATCATGCCCTCGATGACGGAGTGGGGATTGCCCTCCATGATGGAGCGGTCCATGAACGCGCCGGGGTCGCCCTCGTCGCCGTTGCAGACGACGTACTTCTCGCCGCTCGGCTGACGGCGCACGCTGTCCCACTTCTTGCCGGTGGGGAAGCCGCCGCCGCCGCGTCCGCGCAGACCGGAGGTGAGCATTTCAATGCAGATCTGCTCGTCGGTAAGGTCGAAGAGTGCCTTTTCAAACGCCTTGTAGCCGCCGCGGGCGATATACTCCCAGATGCTCTCGGCGTCCATATGGCCGCAGCGCTCGAGTACGATGCGGTGCTGCTTATTATAGAAGGGAACTTCCTCCTGCGTGGCATAGCTCTTGCCGTTCATCTTGTAGAGCAGGCGCTTGATGATCTGCCCGTTCATGATCGTCTTTTCTATGATCTCGGCGCAGTCGGAGGGCTTGACGTGGGTATAGAAAATGTCCTGCGGCATGATGTTGACGAGCGGGCCGATCTCACAGAAGCCGTGGCAGCCGGTCTTCTTGAGATGGATGGCGTCGTCCGCGTGCTCAGAGAAGCTCACCGAGACGGCGAGACCCTTCTCCGCGCAGATACGGCGCAGCTCCTCGTAAACTTCGAGCGAGCCGCCGGCGATGCAGCCCGTACCGGCGCATACCATGATCGAAACGCCTTCGCGCGCGAGCGCTTCCTCCGCCTTCCAGCGCTGGGCTTCAAACGTGAGTTTTGTGCGTCGGATCATTTCGTCTCCTCCTTCCGGATGCTCTCCACGAGCGCGATTGCCTTCTCCGGCGTCATTTTCGCGTGGACCTCACCGTTCACGGTGAGGACCGGCGCAAGGCCGCACGCGCCGAGGCACGCAACGGTCTCCAGCGTGAAGAGCATGTCGCTGCTCGTCACCTTTTTCTCGTTCAGCCCGAGATGTTCTTCCAGGGCTTCCAGGATTGGCTGCGATTTGCGCACATGGCAGGCGGTGCCGTCGCATACGCGCAGAATGTACTTGCCTTTGGCTTCCAGCGAGAAGCGGTCATAGAATGTCGCCACGCTGTATACCTTGCCCGGACTGATGTGCAGCCGTCCCGCCAGATGCACCAGCACCTCCGGCGGCAGGTACTTGTAATGCTCCTGCACGTCCTGCATCATGCCGATCAGATTTTCCCTCTTGCACTCGTGGTTGTCCACGATCTGATCGGTCAGTGTGAAATCTCCATCAAATAACATAACGCCTGTTCCCCTTTTTGTTGATTAAATGACTTTTTCGCGCAGAAAAATACTATCTCAGTAAGCATATCATATAACTGTTGAGTTATCAACCTGTTTTTCGTGCAATGACAGATTTTTTACACATTCCGGATCGCTGCATATCCCGTTGCGCGGAAGGGAGAAATGTGGTAAAATACAAAATTAGTCTGTAGATATGGGAGGCATACCATGCCGGAACCGAAACTATCCATCGTCCCCTGCGGGGATTATACACCCGAAACGGTGCGCGCCGCGCTCCTTGCGGCGCTTGACGCTGTCGGCGGGCTTGACTGGGTGAAGCCCGGCATGCGCATCGGCATAAAGCTCAATCTCTGCGCGGCGAGAAAGCCGGAGCAGGCGGCGACGACCCATCCGGTCATGGCCGCGGAGCTCACGCGCCTTCTGCGCGAGCGGGGGGCGGAGGTCGTTCTCGGCGACAGCCCCGGCGAGCCGTTCACCGCCGTGGTGCTGGGCCGCGTATACTCGCTCGGCAATTACGCGCTCTGCGAAGCCGCCGGCGGCGAGCTCAACCGTGACTTTTCGCATCACACGGTCGAATTTCCGGACGCCGTCACGGTCAAGAACTTTGAATACAGCGCGTGGCTCGAAAAATGCGACGCCGTCATCAACTTCTCCAAGCTCAAGGCTCACGGGCTCATGGGCATGACGGCGGCGGTAAAGAATCTTTACGGCGTCATCCCCGGCACGGTGAAGAGCGAGTACCATTTCCGCTACCCCGATCCGATGGCGTTCGCCAACATGCTCGTTGATCTCAATGAATTTGTCCGCCCGGCGCTCTGCCTGTGCGACGCCGTGGACATCATGGAGGGCAACGGCCCCACACAGGGAACGCCCCGGCACATGGGCGCGCTCCTCGCCGCGACGAGCTCCTATGAGCTCGACCGGCTGTGCGCGTGGATGCTTGGGCTGGAGGAAAAGGAGCTGCCGTATCTCACGGCGGCAAAGCAGCGCCGGCTCCTCTCCGAGGCGGGCGAACCGCTCGGCATGAAGGACGCCGCCCCCTACCATGTAAACGACTTTGCCCGCTCCGGCGCCACAAGCAGCTGGTTTGTGTCGAACCCGAACGATAAGCCGTTCCGGAAGCTCGTAAAAAAATGCGTCGCCGTGCTGCTCCGGTCCAAGCCGGCGCTCGGCGAGGGCTGCACCGGCTGCGGCCACTGCGCGCGGCTCTGTCCGGCGGGCGCGATCACGATCGTGAACAAGCACGCCGTGATCGACCGGAAGAAATGCGTCCGGTGCTTCTGCTGCCAGGAATTCTGCCCCTCGGGGGCGATGCGCGCGCAGCGCTCGTTCGTCGCGCGGCTTTTGAGCAAATAGCGGCATAGGAACCAAAGAAAGAGAGAAAATACGGGAGTAATACGAGGAAAAGTATCCATGCACTTCTTTTCACAGTACCGGGGACTCCGCCGGGAGAACTATGTTCTCTTCTTCGGGCGGATCGTGACGAACATGGGCTCGATGGTCTGGCCCATGCTCACGATGATCCTCAACCAGAAGCTCGGTATGAGCGCCGGGAACATTGCCATACTTACGGCGGTGTTCGGCATTTTGATGATGCCGGCCACGCTTTTCGGCGGAAAGCTCGCCGACCGGCTCAACAAGAAGAACATCATCATTGTCGGCGATATCGTTTCGGTCGTGTGCTACATCCTTTGCGGATGCGTTCCGCTCGGCATGGGGACAATCGTGCTCATGTTTGTCGCCAGCCTTTTCCAGACCATTGAGGGCCCGGCGTACAACGCCATCATTGCCGATATCACGTCCCTCGAAGAGCGTGATAAGGCATACTCGCTCCTGTACTGGGGCGCGAATCTCGGTCTTGTCCTTTCACCGACGCTCAGCGGTCTGCTGTTCAAAAACTATCTGTGGCTCGCGTTCATCATCAGCGGCGTCGCCATCGGCTGCTCGACGATCCTCATCTGGTTTTTCGTGCGGGATATCACGCCGGTCGAACAGATCGGCAGCCGCGCGGAGTATCAGCGCGCGAGAGACGGGGAGAGCATTTTTGCGATCCTCCGCCAGAATCCGACGATCCTTCTGTATCTTGCCGTGTCGGCGCTGTGCAGCGCGGCATACGACCAGTACGGCTATCTCATGCCGCTGGATCTCGGGCGCATCCACGGCGAGAACGGCGCGGTGATCTACGGTACGGTCTCGAGTCTCAACTGCATCGTGGTCGTTTTGTTTACCCCGTTCATTACACGCCTTTTCCGCCGCGTGATCGATACGAAAAAGCTCCTGACGGGAAAGCTGCTGTTTCTGGCGGGATATATCCTGTTCCTCACGTTCCTCGGCACGATCCCGATGTATTACGCCGCCATGCTCATTTTCACCTGGGGCGAGATCATCAATACCATTGCCGACGGGCCGTATCTCTCCGCGCGCACCCCGGCCTCCCACCGCGGACGCATCAACAGCGTATCCGGCGTGGCGTATACCATCCTGCGCGGCGTTTTCAACATTGCCGAAGGCAAGGCATATGACGCTTACGGCTCGACGGCAGCCTGGGGGCTGACGATCGGCGCGCTCACGATCTCGATTTTGCTGTCCGTCTGGCTCATTTTCCGCGACCGCGCGCGCTACCCGCGCCTGTACGAGGAAAATGCGGTCGAACCGGCGAAATAAAAATATCCCCTGAAGAGCCGCTGTACGGCACTTCAGGGGATACGTTATACACATCATGGATCAGTCTTTCGGCGCGTGCCAGATCATCGGGATGTGGGGGATGTCGTCCTCCAGAAATTCCTCGCCGTCCTGCCGGAAACCGTGATCCTCGTAGAGCTTGCGGGCGTAGGTCTGCGCCTCGATGCGGATGGTCTCCGCGCCGTACTTTTCCCGCGCCGCGGCGATGCCCGCGTCGAGGATCTTGTGGCCGTAGCCGCGGCGGCGCTCGGTCGTCAGCACGCGGCCGATGGACACCTCTTCAAACGAAACGCCCCGGTCGAGCACGCGGAGATACGCCTTGATGCCGGTCTCGTCGCGCAGAAACACATGGTACGCCTGCCTGTCGCGCCCGTCCACCTCCTCGTAGGGGCATTTCTGCTCCACGACAAAGACCAGCACGCGCACGTGCAGAATGTCGTACAGCTCGTCCGCCGTCAGTTCGGAATAGTGTTTTACGACAAGCTCCATGGTGTTTCCTCCCAAATGCGTTATAATGCTTTAATTGTACTTCTGGCTGCGGAAAAAGTAAACTGTGATTTCCACCGGAGAAAGGAGAGCCGCTATCCATGAAACGATGCCTTGCCGCGATTCTCGTGCTTTGCGCGCTGCTTTCACTCTGTGCGTGCGGCGCTGCCGCGCCGGAGACGGACGGCGGCACATTCTCTCTGGACATTCTCGATACCGGCAAATCCGACTGCATCATCGTATGCATGGACGGCGTGACGGTCGTGAACGACGCTGCCGACGAGGACGATTTTGATTCTATCTGCGCCGCGCTTGAGCGCCGCGGCGTACAGCGCATCGACTATCTCGTGCTCAGCCATTACGACAAGGATCACATCGGCTCCGCGGCGGCGCTCGTGCGCGCGTACCCGGTGGGGCAGATCCTCGGCCCGGACTACGAAGAGGATTCCATGTATCTCACGCTGCTCAAGCGCGCCGCGGAAGAGCGGAATACGCCGTTCCTCCGACTGACGGAGAACTATACGGTTGAGACGGAAAACGGCTCGTTTACGCTCGACCCGCCCGACATCGACTACGGCGACGACAACAACAATTCCCTCGTCACGACCGTCACATGGCGCGAAACGAGCTTCCTCCTCCTCGGCGACGCGAAGAAAAACCGCCTGAACGAGTTTCTCGACGCCGCGCTCGACAGCTATGAGCTCATCAAGCTTCCGCACCACGGCGACAGCAATAAGCCGCTTTTAAAGCTCATCGCGCAGACAACGCCGCGCTATGCCGCGGCGACGGTCTCTCCGGCGGAGGAGATCGAGGATAAGCTCCTTGCAGCGCTCGCCGCCGCCGGCACAGAGGTATTCCGCACCGACGGCGGGACGGTGAGCGCCGAGTGGACGGGCAAGGGCTTCGCCGTTACGCAGACAAAATAGAGAAGAAACGACACCCCCGGCGTGACCGCAAGGTCACGCCGGGGGTGTTGCACGAGAAACAAAAACTTTGTGCAGCTAAAACCAATACTGCTGCATTTTCTTCAAACATTCTTTGGTGATCGGATAGCCGCTGTGTTCACCAATAACGGCATCGACCCGGCAATACGGACAAAGCGCAGTGCCGGACGTGTCCTTGATCCAGCTTTGGATCTCCATCGGGTCAAATATTTCCAGACAGGAAAAGCATCCGCATTTTCAATCTTTCAATAATTTATCTCTGTGATCGGATGCAAATTTGTGCGCTTCAATGGAATCGATCACAATGGGTATCCCGATGTGCTTATCGATTCTCCATTGCGGCGCGCTGCCGTCATCGGCCCAGTATTCATCCAGTGATACGATCCTGTCGTTTTCCGTCCGGAGGAAAGATGTCACATGGAACGAGCGGCTCCGATCCTTCGGATAAACGCGCGTGACCGTAACGGTAAGGCCGCCCAGCGCCTCGATCCGTTCCACGACCCCGTCCCACTCTCCGGGATACTCGCAGTTGGCGGTGATGAATTCATCCACCGTGAAATGCTCGTTCGTGCAGTGCCAGTTCACATAGGCGTCCGGGGCGAAATATGCTCGGATCTCCGGCTCGTCCTGCGCGAGAACCGCCCGCCAGAAGGCTTTTATATCCATGCCGTACCTCTCCTTACAATTCATATACATATACGGCAGCGATCGCATTGCCGCGCATTTCCCCGATTTCCGTAAACCCGTGCTTCCGATAATGGATCCAAACCGACTTTCCTCGCAAAATTTTATTTGTGGTACGCCGCATTTGCGCTGCGCTGCGCTCTGCGGCGGGGATCATTCCCATAGGCAGACGCGGGAGAGCGCCGTTTCGTTTGCCGTGCGGCCGGACAAAGGGGGGGATTTCACCTTGCGGGGCGGGGTCTTTTTATTCCTCTTTCTGAATGTCCAGCACGGTCAGCACGCCGTTTGATGCGCGGAAGCGTACTTCCATACCGGCGAAGCCGAAGCCGTAAACGCGCTCCGGGTCGTCCTGATACGACGGGCGCGGGTCCTGCTCCAAAACCTCGCGCAGCGGTTCGCGCTTTTCCTCCGGCACACGCCGCAGCAGCTCTTCCGGAATTTCCGCATGGAGCACCCGCGCGGAAACGGCGTCGGTAAATCCGCCGGTCGCGTCCGGGCGGCTGTCGGCATAGGGAAGATAGGGCTTCACGTCGAGAATGGGCGTGCCGTCCATGAGATCGGCGCCGCGCACAACGAGCACCGGCCCTTCGTCCGTACATTCGATGCGCTCGAGCTTCACGCACGAGAGACCGATGTGGTTCGGGCGGAAGGGGCTGCGGCTCGCAAACACGCCGACGCGCTTGTTGCCGCCGAGCCGCGGCGGGCGCACGGTGGGGGAGAACGTCTCACCCTCGCGCACCGCGGCGGAAAACTGCCAGAGAAGCCAGATATGGGAAAACTCCTCCAACCCGCGCACGGCGTCCGCGCTGCGGTATTCCGGGCAGAATACTACCCGCGCTTCAAGCGCCTGGGAAAGTCCGCTCTGCTTGGGAATGCCGAACTTCGTCGGGAAATCCGAGCGGATATGCGCCACAGGGTACATGAGAATGCCGTCAGGTGTATGCATCGATAAAATCCTCCGCCGTCCGCATGGCCTCCCATACGGAGAAATTGAAGCCGCGCACCCCGCGCTCGGAATACTCCCGCATCACGGAGATCGTGAGGTTGAGGTACGTTGTCGAATCCTCACTGCGCCCGGCGATATCCGCAAAATAGGGGCGCAGCGCGCCGATGGCGTCGCTGGAGCATTCATAAGCGATCTCTGCCTCCGTGGTATCGTCGAGACCGTGCTTTGCCAGGTTATACCGCGCCGCGATCGCGTCCGGCCGCGCGAAGGCGAACACGAGCCAAAGCGCCATGGACGCAATGAGCGTAAAGCGGAACAGCCGGAAATCCTCGTGGAACACCGTGTACACCGCCGCGCCGAGGATCAGCGCGAGCAGCGAAAGAAACCACAGCACCAGCAGCCGGAGATAGGTGAGGCCGTAGGCGTTTACATAGAGCATCATGCGCATCGCGCTCGATGCCTCCATGAGGTAGGTACATACAGTGAGAAATACGAGCAGCGCCCGCAGCGCTTTGCTCGATACGAACCGGCGCTGCGCCGTGATGATGAGGAAAACGTTGATGCCGCTTACGAGCAGCAGCTGGAAAAAGCCCTCGCGGGCGTACTCGGCATACGTCATGCCCTCCGGCAGCGCGGAAACGTCCCCGGCGAACAGCACGGCGATCTGGATGCCGCAGAACACGGCGTAAACGACGGCCAGCGCGCCGGTGAACGTTATGGCGACGAGGGCGCTCGCGCGGCGTTTTTCCTTTGCTGGAAAGTCGCTGCGCTCGGTCTGCGCGGCGAGCGCGCTGTAGAAGACCAGGGCGGGGATCAGCGTATAGAAAACAGCGCGGATCACCGTCCGAACGGTTTTGGAAACGCTCCAGACGCCGAATATGCGCTCGATCAGCGCGCCGAACGCGGCGTCCGCGCTCGCAAGCAGCGATACGACGATCCAAAGAAGCGGCACCGCGATCACAATGCCGAGCAGCACGCTCCGCGTGGTTTGCTTACTGCCCCGGCGCAGCGCGGCGAGATGGCGGAACGGCTCTCCCAGGTGCGTGATGATCCGTCCGACGAGCCGGAAGCCGCCGGAAACGACGCGCCCGAAGCGCCACGAGAGAATATCCGCAAAGGCGTTCATCAGCCAGAGCAGCTCGGCGATGAACATACCGAGAAAGCTCACGTTCTGCGTCATATGGTTTGCGGTCCATGCAATCGAAAGGCCGAGCAAAACCAGAGAGACCGACCAGATAATATCGCGTTTTCTCTCCCGCAGGCCGAGCTTGCCGAGCGCGAGAAGCGTTGCCGCCGCCATCGCCGCGGCGAGCAGCGCCGCGTTGAGCCCGAGCGCGTAGGCGTTCACGAAAAGAAGCGCGAACACCGCGCCCAGCGCAAGCGAGAGCAGCAGAAAATACCGGGCGTCCGTCCGCAGACGAACATGGCGTTCGTCCTCGTGCTGCGGCTCCGGCGCGCTCATGGTCTTCGGCGCGGGGGGCGCGCCGTACCACACCGATTCCAAATTAGAATCCATCATATTCCTCCTTGTCCGGTTCCCAGGCGAGAATGTCGCCCGGCTGACAGTCCAGCGCCCGGCAGAGCGCGTCCAGCGTGGAAAAGCGCACGGCGCGGGCCTTGTTATTCTTCAAAACGGAAAGATTCGCCATGGTTATGTCAACCTTCTCGGCCAGCTCGCCCAGCCCGATCTTCCGTTTTGCCATCATTACATCGAGATTTACTACGATCATGCTTCCACCTCAGATCGTGAGATCGTTGTCCTGCTTGTAGCTCACGGCGCGGTCGAACACCTGCGCGAGCACGAGCGAGAAGAGACCCGCCAGCAGAAACACGCACACGATAGCGAGCATCCCCGGCGTGAAGAGCACGATGAGCCGCACCGCCATGAGCGCCGCGATCGCAAAGGCGTAGTACGCCATGCGGCACAGGCTTGAAACGTTCTGCCGCACGAAGCAGTCGCCGGAGACAACGGTCTTGAGCATCCGCCGCAGCTCGAAGAGGATCAGCACCGCGCACACCCCGGCGAGCAGGAAGAGCGCCGTGTGCAGCGTGAGCCGCGCCGCGAACGAGGGATAAAACCGCGCCGCCCATCGCATCGTCCACGGCAGAGAGACCGTCACGGCGATGCCGGCATAAAAGAGAATGTCCAGAAGAGCTTTGGTGAACCGGGCGACGCCCGGTGAGGTAAGTTTTTGTTTCATGCTATCGCCTCCATGAGCGGAGAATATCATACAGAAATCTGAAAGTCAATATATAATTATCGAATAACGATAAAAAGATTCCGAAAAACAGGAGAGCGTATCCGCGTGATACGCTCTCTTGGAAGGTCAGGCCTTTTCTGCGGCGGCCTTTTTATCCGCACGCAGATTGAAAATGCAGCGGAATACCGCCGCGCCGATGATGATCGCATAGCCGACGAAGCTCAGCGCGTCCGGGATCTCGCCGAAGACGAGAAAGCCCCAGAGCGCCGCATAGACGATCTGCGAATAGTCAAACACGGATATCTCCTTCGCCGGGGCGTGGCGGTACGCGGCGGTAATGGAAAGCTGCCCTCCGGCCGCGGCGCAGCCGGCCAGCAGCAGAAAGAGCCACTGTTTCGCGCTCATCGGCTGGAAGTTGAAAGCGAAGAACGGGATGGCGCAGACGCAGGTGAACGCGGAGAAAAACATCACGATCTCCGGCCCGCGCTCGCCCTTGCGGCTCATCTGCCGGACGAACGTGTACGCGGCGCCCGCGCCGAGACCGCCCAGCACGCCGGCGAGCGAGGGAAGACTCGCAATGCCCGCCGAGGGACGGACGACGAATACCGCGCCGATAAACGCCGCCAGAACGCTGAGAATGTCCACTTTCTTCGGGTACTCGCGCAGAATGAATATGGAAAAGAGGATGGCGAAAAACGGCGAGAGCTTGTTGAGCATATTGGCGTCGGCCATGCCGATGTGATCGATGGCCCAGAAATTGGCGACCATGCCGAGCATACCGGTGATGCTCCGTGCCAAATGGCCGCCGAGACAGCCCTTATGGATGCGGAAGCCCTGCCCCTCGCGCGCGAGGATCACGAATGCGGCGATCGCCGCCACCAGATTCCGGAAGAAGATCTTCTGCATCGTGGGAATGTTTCCGGCGAGCCGGACAAAAAGCGACATCAGTGAAAAACAGAATGCCGCGCATAGAATGCACAGAATGCCGAGCGTGCGCTCGCTCTTCTGCCGGGGGCTGTTCAATGGTATCCACTCCTCTTTCTTTATAAAATTATTATACACACCCTGTCAAGGCGCGAAAAGGGGTTGACAAATGGCTCGCAGTGCGATATATTAACTATCGCACTGCGATACATCGCAGCAATATATAGAGGGGGGACAGCGATATGAACGCACACATCCGAAAAGTCTATGTTCCGATGACGGAAACGGCGTTTTATATTCTCCTGTGCCTGAAAACGCCGAACCACGGGTACGGGATCGTGCAGACGGTCGAACGGCTGACGGAGGGAGCGATAAAGCTCGCGCCCGGCACGATGTACGGCAGTCTTTCCAAAATGGAAAAGGACGGGCTGATCCGCTTTGTCCGCGAGGAAGAGAAGCGGAAAATTTACGAGATCACCGATCTGGGGCGGGAAGTGCTCCAAACGGAGATCGCACGCATTGAGCGGCTGTACCGCATCGCGCAGGCGGGAAAATAACATGGAAACGAAAAAAGCCGTAAAATTTTTCAGCGTTGTGGACTGGGAAAAGGAGCAGAACTACCTGCGCGAAATGCACCGGCAGGGCTGGAAATTTGTCCGGCTGACGGCGCTCGACGTATACCATTTTGAAAAATGCGAGCCGGAGGACGTGATCTACCAGCTCGATTATAACGCGGACGGACTGGCGCACAAGGAAGAATATGTGCAGCTCTTTGCCGACTGCGGCTGGGAGTATCTGCAGGACTACCTGGGCTACAGCTATTTCCGTAAAAACGCCTCGCAGACCGACGGCGCGGAGGAAATATTCTGCGACGATGCCTCGCGTCTCCAGCTGCTCGAACGGGTCGGGCGCGGGCGCATGCTGCCGATGCTCGTAATTTTCCTCTGTGTGATGCTGCCGGGGCTTCTCCGCTCCATCGCGCAGGGAGAAGGCGTTCTCGCCGCGCTGCTCGGCATAATTGTGGGGCTGTATATCTATTTCTTAGCCCGCTTCTTCTGCCGGTACCGGCAGATCAAAGACCGGAACGAATAAGCAGAAAAGGGAATTCTTCGCTTCTTTCGGAAAAGTCCTTGCCAGAGCGGGGCAAATGTGGTAAAAATTCTCTTTGTATCCCTATTACCTTAAGAAAGAAGCCACTATGAAGCAAACGCATTCCGACAGCCGCCGCAGCGTCTATTTTGAAGGCCTGCGCGACGGCTTTCCCATCGGCCTCGGCTATTTTGCCGTGTCGTTTTCCCTCGGCATCGCCGCGCGCAATGCCGGACTCACCGTAACGCAGGGGCTGCTCTCCAGCCTTCTGTGCAACGCCTCGGCGGGCGAGTACGCCCTCTTCACGCTCATCGGCAGCGGCGCTGCCTGTGTGGAGATCGCTCTCGCAACGCTCATCATCAACGCGCGGTATCTCCTTATGAGCTGTGCGCTCAGCCAGCGCATGAGCCCCGATATGCCGTTTTACCACCGGTTTTTCATCGGCTTTGATGTGACCGACGAGCTTTTCGGCATCACGATCGCCCGGCCGGGCTGCGTGGAGCCGCGGTATTTCTACGGCGCGATGACCGCCTCCATCCCCATGTGGGCGGCTGGAACGGCGCTCGGCATCTTCATGGGCAACCTTCTCCCGGCACGCATCGTGAGCGCGCTGAGCGTGGCGCTTTACGGCATGTTCCTCGCCATCATCGTTCCCCCGGCGAAGGAAAACCGCGTGGTGCTCGGCTGCGTGCTCTCGGCCTTTGCCGCGAGCGCGGCGTTCGCCTTTCTGCCGGTGCTGCGGGATCTTTCCTCCGGCAACCGGACAATCATTCTCACGGTCGTCATTTCGGCGCTTGCGGCTGTTTTGTTCCCGCGCCCGGCGGAAGAGGAGGCGGTCGCATGACAAAAACGCTCCTCTCCATCCTGACGGCGGCGGTCGTTACATACCTTGTCCGCGTTCTGCCGCTCACGCTCATCCGAAAGCCCATCCGCAGCCGGTTCCTCCGCTCGTTCCTGTACTATGTGCCGTATGTGACGCTCGCGGTGATGACGTTCCCCGCCATCGTGCAGGCAACGGAGCAGCCCGTCGCCGGCGCTGCGGCGCTCGTGGCCGGGATCCTTATCGCCTGGCGCGGCGGCGGACTGATCACCGTGGCGGCCTCGTGCTGCGGCGTGGCGTTCGTCGCGGAGCTTCTGCTCGGACTTCTTTGAGTTTTCCGGCAAAAGCTGTCGCTTTTTTACGGGCATACGCTATGATCACAGCACAATGCTCTATAGGGAAAAGGCTGCCGCAAGGCGGCTTTTCCTATGCCGAAATGCAGATCGTCCGGCTGGATTTTCTGCCGAAGGGATAATCCGATTACATCTTTTCTCTCCGACGCCTCTGGCGTCGGGGAGTTTTGCATAAATGCACAATGCTGCCGCAAAACCTTCCTCTTGAAATTCGCTCAATAAGCTAATATAATGGAGAAAAGCCAACCGCGAAGGAGGTGCGCCATGGGAGAGCGGACATATCTTGCCATCGATCTCAAGTCGTTCTATGCCTCGGTGGAGTGCATGGAGCGCGGTCTTGACCCGATGACGGCGAATCTTGTTGTGGCGGACCCGACCCGCACGGAAAAGACGATCTGCCTTGCGGTGTCTCCGGCGCTCAAGGCCTACGGCATTCCGGGCCGCGCCCGGCTTTTTGAGGTCGTGGAGGCGGTGCGGAAGATCAACGCTGCGCGCCGCGCCGCCGCGCCGGGCCATGCGTTCACCGGAAAATCGTGCAGCGCGCCGGAGCTTGTGGCAAACCCCGCGCTGGAGCTGGATTATGTCGTAGCGCCGCCGCACATGGCGCACTACATGCGCTACAGCGCCGGAATCTACAACATTTATCTGCACTACGTAGCGCCCGAGGATATCCACGTCTACTCCATTGACGAGGTGTTTATGGATGTGACCGATTATCTCCCAACGTACCGCATGTCGGCGCACGATCTCTGCCGGAAGATCCTGCGCGAGGTGCTGCATACGACCGGCATCACCGCCACGGCGGGCATCGGTACGAATCTCTATCTCTGCAAGATCGCAATGGACATTGAAGCCAAGCACATCCCGCCGGACCGTGACGGCGTGCGCATTGCGGAGCTTGACGAAATGAGCTACCGCCGCAATCTCTGGGGCCACCGGCCTCTCACGGATTTCTGGCGTGTCGGTGCGGGCACAGTGCGGCGGCTGGAAGCGCTGGGAATGCACACGATGGGCGATATTGCCCGCTGCTCGCTCGGAAAGAGCGGGGATTTCTATAACGAGGAGCTGCTCTATAAAACGTTCGGTGTGCAGGCGGAGCTTCTCATTGACCACGCCTGGGGCTGGGAGCCGTGCACGATCGCGGATATCCGCGCCTACCGGCCGGACTCCAACAGCATCAGCTCCGGGCAGGTGCTGCAGGAACCGTACGACTGGCACAAGGCAAAGCTCATCGTGCGCGAGATGACCGACCTTCTCGTGCTCGATCTCGTGAAAAAGCGCCTGTGCACCGACCAGCTCACACTCACGATCGGGTACGACATCGAAAATCTCTCCGACCCCGCCCGCGCCGCGGAGTACGCCGGTGAAACGCATGTAGACCGCTATGGCCGCCGTGTGCCGAAGCATGGCCACGGAACGGCGAATCTCGCGGGGTACTCGTCCTCCACGCGCGAGATCACGGACGCGGTCATGGCGCTCTACGACCGCATTACGGACAAAAACCTTCTTGTCCGCCGTGTGACGGTCGCGGCGAACCGCGTCCTGCCGGAGAATAAGATCCCCCGCGCCGCCGAGAGCGGCGAGCAGATGGATCTCTTTTCCGCTGCGGAGGAGAAGCCGTGCGCGCCCGGCGCGGAGCAGAAGGCGCGCGAGCGCGAACGCCGGCGGCAGGAAGCCATTCTTGCCATCCAGCGGCGCTACGGCAGCAACGCCATACTAAAGGGCATGAATCTCGAAGAGGGCGCGACGACGCGCGAGCGGAATAAACAGATCGGAGGGCACCGGGCATGAAGCGCGAGGAATGCCGCGACTATGATGATATCATAACCCTGCCGCACCATGTTTCCGATGTGCACCCGCCCATGCCGCGGCGCGACCGGGCGGCGCAGTTTTCCTCGTTCGCCGCGCTCACCGGGTACGAGGCCGTTGTTGCGGAAACAGCGCGGGAATTCGGCGAGAAGGAGACCGGGGAATACGAGACGGAGGCCGAGCAGTGACTTGTATTCCGCTCTTTGCTGCGGTACAATAAACGCATATCACAGGGAGGAAACGAAATGGAAAAGATCGCACTTATCACCGGCGCGAGCCGCGGCATCGGCCGCGCGACGGCGCGCCGTCTTGCCCATGAGGGCTATACCGTTGCCGTAAACTATCACGTCCGGCAGGACTGCGCCGACTCGCTCGTGGCGGAGCTTGCCGCCGAGGGACTGCGCGCCGCCGCGTTTCAGGCGGACGTTGCCGACCGCGCGCAGGTAGAGGATATGGTACGCCGCGTGGAGGATACGTTCGGCCCTGTGAGCCTTCTTGTGAACAACGCGGGCGTCGCGGGGCAGGCGCTTTTTCAGGACGTGACGGAGGAGATGTGGCGGCGCTATTTCGGCGTGAACATCGACGGCGCGTTCCACACCATCCAGGCTGTCCTGCCGCCGATGCTCCGCGAGCACGCGGGCTGCATCGTGAACGTCTCGTCCATGTGGGGGCTGCGCGGCGCAAGCTGCGAGGTGACGTACTCCGCCACAAAAGCCGCGCTCATCGCGCTCACGCGCTCACTGGCCGCCGAGCTTGCGCCCACGCACATCCGCGTCAACTGCGTTGCGCCCGGCGTAATAAAAACCGACATGCTGGATGCCCTGCCGAGCGAGGTGCTGCCGCAGCTTGCCGAGGAAACGCCGCTGCGCCGTCTCGGACGGCCGGAGGACATTGCCGCCGCAGTTTCCTATCTTGCGAGTGACGACGCAAGCTTCGTCACCGGACAGGTGCTCACCGTGGACGGGGGATTTATCCTGTAATTGACATAATACAGTAAACATAATTTTATTAACATAATATAAAAGTCTGCGCAGAAAAACCATTCTCTGCGCAGACTTTTATACTCATAAAGTTTACATAATTTCGGAAGAGAAGATCGCAAATAGATAACGCGCCGGATGGCCAGCCACTTGACGATCCTTTTGCCGTTCGGCTTGATCTCATAGGGAAGCTGCTCCGCGGCGAAATGACGATGGGGAAGAAGCACGCGGCGCGGAACACCTGTGCGCATGAAATAAAATGGATCGAAAATTCGCCAGTTTGCCGATGCATTTCTGCAAAATGAGGTGATTTTTGGCGAGTATTTGTGTTGACAAGCAGTATATGGGACGCTAAAATGTGGTTGTGCTCGAAAGTGTTGATTAACAAGGGCATAATAAGTAATAGGTTGCTTTTCATATCACGAAAGGAGAAACATTACTATGGCAAACAGAATCATGCTTAACCAGACCTCATATCACGGTGCAGGCGCCATCCAGGAGCTGCCCGCCGAAGTCAAGTCCCGCGGCCTGAAAAAGGCGCTTATCTGCTGCGGCCCCACTCTTCTGCGTCACGGCGTTATCGCCCGCGTGACCGATGTGCTGGATGCCGCCGGACTGAGCTATGAGATATTCTCCGATATAAAGCCCAACCCCACCATTGCGAATGTGACCGACGGCGTCGCCGCGTTCAAGGCTGCCGGTGCGGATTACCTGATCGCCATCGGAGGCGGCTCGCCCATGGATACCTCCAAGGCCATCGGCATCATTATCAACAACCCCGAATTCGCCGACGTGCGCTCTCTGGAGGGCGTGGCGGACACAAAGAAGCCCTGCGTGCCGATCATCGCCATCCCGACGACCGCCGGCACCGCCGCCGAGGTCACCATCAACTACGTTATCACGGATGTGGAGAAGAAGCGCAAGTTCGTATGCGTCGATCCTCACGATATGCCCATCGTTGCGATCGTCGATCCGGAGATGATGAGCTCCATGCCCGCGGGTCTCACCGCCTCCACCGGCATGGACGCGCTGACCCACGCCATCGAGGGCTACACCACGAAGGCCGCGTGGGAGATGACTGACATGTTCCATCTTGAAGCCATCAAGCTCATTTCCGCTCACCTGCGCGACGCCGTTAAGGGCACGAAGGAAGGTCGCGAGGGCATGGCTCTCGGTCAGTATATTGCCGGTATGGGCTTCTCGAACGTCGGTCTCGGCATCGCGCACTCCATGGCGCATACCCTCGGCGCTGTGTATGACACGCCGCACGGCGTCGCCTGCGCGATGATGCTGCCGATCGTCATGGAATACAACGCCGACTGCACCGGCGAGAAGTACCGCGAGATCGCGCGCGCCATGGGCGTGGCGGGTGTCGATTCGATGACCCAGGCCGAGTACCGCAAGGCCGCGGTCGATGCCGTGAAGAAGCTCTCCAAGGATGTTGGCATCCCCGAGAAGCTGGAAGCGCTGAAGGAAGAGGACCTGCCTTTCCTCGCGGAGAGCGCCTACGCCGATGCCTGCCGCCCCGGCAACCCCAAGGATACGAGCGTCGCCGATATGACGGAGCTGTTCCGGAAACTGATGTAAATAAGAATTTGTCAAAGCCCTTGGGAATACGCAAGTATTCCCAAGGGCTTTGTACGTTTTCAGAGTTCCAGCATATCTCGGAAGGCTTTAATATACCCGTCCGCGACCGCTTGTTCATCGGCTTCGGCGGCCATGCGGAGCAGCGGCTCCGTGCCGGAGAAGCGGCAGATGACCCAGCTTCCGTCCTTGAAGTACACCTTGCAGCCGTCCTCAAGACTGATGTGATCGACAGCCGTGCCGAATTCCGGCACCCTCTTTTCCGTGAAGAGAAGCTTTTGCAGCTCGGCCTTGCGCTCCGGCGTCATGCGGAAGTCGGCCTCGGCCCAGCAGGGGTTGCCGTACTGCGCGGTGATCTCGGCGAAGAGCTCGGAGACGGATTTTCCTGTAACGGCGAGCATTTCCACGAGCAGCGCCGCGGCGTAAATGCCGTCCTTACCGGAGATGTGGCCGCGCACGGCCATGCCGCCGGACGACTCGCCGCCGATGATCGCGCCGGTCTCGCTCATCTTCGCGGAGACCCACTTGAAGCCGACGGGGACTTCGTAGCACTTCTGCCCCAGTCCCGCGGCGACGCGGTCGAGCAGACAGGAGGTGGAGTTGTTGCGCACGCAGGGGCCTTCCCAGCCGCGGTACTTCACAAGATAGTAGTAGAGCAGCACGAGCAGCTTGTTCGGGTGGATGAACTGCCCTTCGTTATCGATGACGCCGAGACGGTCGGCGTCGCCGTCGGTCGCAATGCCGAGATCGCAGTGCCGGTCGAGCACAAGCGCGGCGAGGGGCTTGAGCGTATCGACGTTCGGCGCGGGCAGCTTGCCGCCGAAGAGCGTATCGTGGCGGTCGTGGATGACCTCAAGATCGCACCGGCACGTTGTGAGCAGCATGCTCAAGCTCGACCAGCTCACGCCGTACATCGGGTCAAAGCCGATGCGCAGCGAGGCTTTCTTGATCGCCTCCACATTCACGGCGGAGAGGATGCTGTCGAGATACTCGTTCATCGGGTAATCCTCGACGATCTTTCCCTCGGCGAGCGCGGTGTCGTAATCCACACTCTTCACATCGGCGGGGGAGAGCTTTTCGATCTCGGCCTCAATGCGGCGCGTTACTTCCGCGTCGGCATCGCGCCCGCCTTCGGTGAATACCTTGATGCCGTTATAAATGGCGGGGTTGTGGCTCGCCGTCACGGCCATGCCGTAGGGCATGTTCCGGCGCTTCACGGTGAACATGATGAGCGGCGTCGGGCTCGAGCGGTTGATAACGTACGGGCGGAAGCCGTAGCCCGCGAGCACCTCGCACGCCCAGTGCGCTGATTCCTTGGAGAGAAAGCGGCGGTCATACCCGACGCAGATCTCCGCCCCGGCGTGGCCCTCTTTTTCCATGAGCGCGCACAGCCCTGCGGTGAGCAGGCGGATGTTCTCCTTTGTGAAGCCGTCGGCGATGATGGCACGCCATCCGCCGGTACCGAATTTGATCATGTGTATCTTACTCCTTTCGGTTCATTACAACTTCCACGCGGCACTTCGCCCCGGCGGGGAGCGGGGGCAGAGCGTCCACGGATTTGGCGGCTGAAGATCGTGCCGGTTTCCTTGAGCCAGGGATAGACGCGCATTGTCCGGGAATGGAAAGAACCGAAAATGCACCTTTCTTGTCTCTTGCTGCGCAGAACGCTTTTCAGTCGGTTGCCATAATTAAATAAACATAATTAAGTAAACATAATATTCAACTCAGCTCGCAGAGCAGTGCGCGGCAGCCGTCGTTCACGTCACGCCAGGTCGCTTCAAAATCGCCCGTGTACCACGGATCGGCGACGTTCCCGCCGCGCCCGGCGTGGTCGAGCAGGAGAGAGATTTTGCCCTCCGGATCGCCGGAGAAGACGCGCCGCATGTTCCGGATGTTCTCATCATCCATGCCGATGAGGAGATCAAAGTTAACATAATCCTTCGGCGTGATCTGCCGCGCGGCGTGACCGGCACATGGGATGCCGTGCTCGGCGAGCTTTTGCCGTGCCGGGGGATAAACGCCGTTTCCGAGCTCCTCGCGGCTCGTTGCCGCGGAGGCAATGAAAAATTCGTCCGCCCGCCCGGCCTTTGATACAAGATCCTTCATCACATATTCCGCCATCGGGCTGCGGCAGATGTTGCCGTGGCAAATAAAAAGTATCCTCGTCATGGTGTTCTCCGTTTTGTTTCGATGCGCCTATTGTACCACAACGGAGAGAAAATGCGCACCACAAATTTCGGGTGCAGTGTGTCACTGCGGCGAAGGCCTGCTGCATTATGGCCCGATCACAGTGCCGTTCCTTTCTTCGGCGCGAAGAGATGCGTCATATCGGCCCGTTCCAGTTCCAGCAGCTTCACTTTTCTGTCGATCCCTCCGGCGTACCCTGTCAGACTGCCGCTTGTGCCGACAACGCGGTGGCAGGGAATGATGATCGATATTTCGTTATGTCCGACGGCGCCGCCGACGGCCTGCGCGGACATCCGCGAAAGACCCGCCGTCCCGGCCAGCTGCCGCGCGATCTCGCCGTAGGTCGTGGTCTGCCCGTAGGGGATCTGCAGAAGCATTGTCCATACGGCCTGGCGGAACGCCGAGCCGATGGGGTGCAGCGGCGGCAGAAAGTCCGGTTCTTTGCCGGTAAAGTATACGTCCAGCCAGCGCCTGGCCTCGGCAAGGGCGTGCGTTTCCTGCTCGATGCGTTTTTCCGGCAGATCGCGGGCAAAGTACTTTTGACCGTCAAACCACAGTCCCCGCAGACCGATTTCGTCCGCCGCGAGCAGGATGCGGCCCATCGGAGAGTCATAATGCCGGGTGAAAACCGCAGCCGTGTTATTTGCCATTGGTTTTTCCTCCGTTTTCTGTTTTCGGCTTATAGCCTTTCCTTTCCGGAATCGCGACGCCGGGCAGATATAGGAAATCGAAAAATAGGACTGACACAGCAAAGTGACAGTCCTATTAAATTTTGCTGCATCTGCCGCACGGATCGCCTGTTCCGGCTCCGACAGCCTTTCGGAGATCAGTCCAGCTCGAAGGCGCCCGTATAAAGCTGATAATAGGTGCCTCGCTGGGCGATCAGGTCATCGTGGGTGCCGCGCTCAATGATGCGGCCGTGGTCGAGGACCATGATGCAGTCGGAGTTGCGGACCGTGGACAGCCGATGGGCGATAACGAACACCGTGCGCCCCTTCATCAAAGCATCCATGCCGGCCTGCACCAGAGCTTCCGTATGGGTGTCGATGGAGGAAGTGGCCTCGTCCAGGATCATGACGGGGGGATCGGCCACGGCTGCGCGGGCGATGGCGATCAGCTGCCGCTGCCCCTGGGAAAGGCTGCCGCCGTTTGCTGTCAGCATGGTGTTGTAGCCGTCGGGCAGACGGGTTATAAAATCGTCCGCATTGGCGAGCTTGGCGGCCCGGATGCACTCCTCGTCGGTGGCATCCAGTTTGCCGTAGCGAATGTTATCCATGACTGTGCCGGTGAACAGATTGGTCTCCTGAAGCACGATCCCGAGGGAATGCCGCAGATCGGGCTTGGCGATCTTGTTGACGTTGATGCCGTCGTAGCGGATCTTGCCGTCGGCAATGTCGTAAAACCGGTTGATGAGGTTTGTGATCGTGGTCTTGCCCGCACCGGTAGCGCCAACAAAGGCGATCTTCTGCCCGGGATGGGCATAGAGCGTCACGTCATGCAGCACGGTCTTGCCCGGCACATAGCCAAAGTCCACATCCTCCATGGTGATGTCGCCCTTCAGCTCCGTGTAGGTCACGGTGCCGTCCGTCTGGTGGGGATATTTCCAGGCCCAGTGACCGGTGTGCTCGGGGCATTCATGGATCGTTCCGTCCGGATCCACATGGGCGTTGACAAGCGTCACATAGCCTTCATCCTGTTCGGGCTCCTCATCCATCAGAGCGAAGATGCGCTCGGCGCCCGCCAGGGCCATGACGATGGCGTTGATCTGGTTGGAGATCTGGGAAATGGGCATATTAAAGCTGCGCGAGAGCACCATGAAGGCCATCAGATTGCCCAGCGTCAGCAGAGAGCTGCCGGACGAAACGCACAGCAGCCCGCCGACGACTGCCAGCACCGCATACTGCACATAGCCAAGATTGTTGTTGATGGGGCCGAGCATATTGGAAAATTTTCCGGCGCTGTAGGCGTTGACCCGAAGCTCCTCGTTGAGCTTATCAAAGTCTTCCTTGCACACTTCCTCGTGATTAAAGATCTTGACGACCTTCTGGCCGGATATCATCTCTTCGATATAACCGTTTACCGTGCCCAGAGCCCGCTGCTGGCCGATGAAAAAGCCTGCGGACTTGCCTGCCAGCACTTTGGTCACATAGATGATCAGCCCCACGGTGAAGAACATGACGAGCGTTAAAATCCAGGAGGTGTCGATCAGATTCCACAGCACCACCACCAGCGTCACGGCGGAGGACACGCACTGCGGAATGGACTGGGAGATCACCTGCCGCAGCGTGTCGATGTCGCTGGTATAGCGCGACATGATGTCTCCGGCGGCGTGGCTGTCAAAGTAGCGCAGGGGGAGACGCTGCATCTTGGCGAATAGGTCGTCCCGGATGGTCTTTTGAACGCCCTGAGTAACGCCGACCATCAGATAGTTGAAGAGGAAGGTACCGAGAATACCGAAGCCGAAAATGCAGCCGAGCTTCACAAGATAGGCTTTCAGCGGGCCGAAATCCGTGGAGCCGTTTGCCACCATGGGCAGAATATAGTCATCGACCAGAGGGCCAAGGGCACGGCTGCCCTGTGCCTGCGCTACCGATGTGGCGATGATGCACAGAAAGACGAAAACCAGCAGCGGGATGTATTTTTTCATATAGCTGAGCAGCCGCAAAAGGGTTTTTCCAGGATTGGCTGCCTTGCGGCCGTCGCCGCGCATTCTGCCGGGACCTGCCATCAGTCCTCACTTCCTTTCTGCTGCGATTTATAGATGCCCCGATAGAATTCGGAGCTTTTCATCAGGGTCTCGTGGTCGCCGACGCAGGCGACGTGACCGTTTTCCATGACGATGATGATATCCGAATCCTGAATGGAGGATATCCGCTGCGCAATGATCAGCTTGGTCGTACCGGGGATCTCTTCCTTAAACGCCTTGCGGATCATGGCGTCCGTGTGCGTATCCACGGCAGAGGTGGAATCGTCCAGGATCAGGATCTTCGGCTTTTTCAGCAGAGCACGGGCGATGCACAGGCGCTGCTTCTGACCGCCGGAAACGTTGCTGCCGCCCTGCTCGATATGGGTATCGTAGCCGTCGGGGAAGCCGGTGATGAATTCATCGGCGCAGGCCAGCTTGCAGGCGTGGACCAGTTCCTCGTCCGTGGCGCCGGCATTGCCCCAGCGCAGATTTTCCTTGATGGAGCCGGAGAACAGCGTGTTCTTCTGCAAAACCATAGCCACGTTGTCCCGGAGGACCTCCAGATCGTAATCCTTTACGTCTATGCCGCCGACCCGGACGCTTCCCTCGGTCGCATCGTACAATCTGGGGATCAGCTGCACCAGCGTGCTCTTGGAGGAACCGGTAGCGCCCAGTATGCCGACGGTGGAGCCGCTGGGGATGTGCAGATCCACGTCCTGCAGCGCGGGCCGCTTGGCCTTCTGCGAGTAGCGGAAGGAAACATTTTCAAAGTCGATGGAGCCGTCGGGCACATCACGGACGGCGTTTTCGGGAGAGGTCAGATCCGGTTTCTCCGTCAGGATCTCATAACAGCGGCGCAGGGGAGCCTGCGCCATGGTGACCATAACGAAAACTATGGAAAGCATCATCAGACTGCTGAGGATCTGGGTGGTATAGGTAAACATGGAGCTGAGCTCGCCGGTGGTCAGCCCCAGCGCCGCGTTGTTGCCGGAGGCGACCACCATCTTGGCGCCCACCCAGGAGATGACAAGGATACAGGAATATACGCAGATCTGCATGGCCGGAGCGTTGACCGCCAGAATGTGCTCCGCTTTGCAGAAATCATCGTAGATGGCCTTGGAAATGGCCTCAAATTTGCTGACTTCCTTGTCCTCCCGAACAAAGCTCTTGACGACCCGGATGCCGTGAACATTTTCCTGCACAACGGTGTTCAGCCGGTCATAGGTCTTGAATACCCGGTCGAAGATCCTGAAAACCAGAGGGATGATGCCCAGCAGGACGAGCGCCAGAAGGGGGATGGCGATGAAGTATACGGTGCTGAGCTTCGGGCTGATGCGCAGGGAGGATACCGTTGCGAGAATGAGCATCATCGGGCAGCGGATGGCCATGCGGATCATCATCTGGAATGCCATCTGAATGGTGGCAACATCGGAGGTCAGCCTTGTGACGATCGAGGCCGAAGAGAACTTGTCGATGTTGGAAAAGCTGAAATCCTGCACACGGTAATACATGTCGTGGCGCAGATTTCTCGCAAAGCCGGTGGCGGCCTTGGACGCATAGTCTGCGGACAGGCAGCCGAATAGCAGAGACGCCAGCGCGCACAGCAGCAGCTGCAGGGCCTTCTGCCAGACAACGGCCATATTGCTCATGGCGATGCCGTAGTCATAGAGATCTGCCATGACCAGAGGGATCGTCACCTCCATGGCGACCTCGCCGATCATACAGACGGGGCTGACCAGTGCCGTCCACTTATACTCGCGCAGGCACTGGGCGAAACGCTTTATCATTCTTGAGATTCCTCCTTTTTCGGATCAAAATCCGGAGACACATTGTGCAGCGCCCGAAAAAGAAAATTCAGGAACTGCGCCGTTTCCTCCGGAGTGAAGCCCTCCAGAAGCTTCTTATCGCCGTTTTGTATCACGGCGGCCATGGTCTTATTGCACTGCCGGCCTTTGGGCAAAATGTAAACCAGTTTTCGCCGCCGGTCGTCGGGATCCTCCCGCAGGGCGATGAATTCCTTCTTTTCCAGACGGGACAGCAGCCCGGACACGGTGGGGTGGCTTAAATGAAACCGGTCTTCAATGTCCTTGGCGCAGGGCGGCGTATCGCAGTGGGCAAGATACCCCATGATGTGCCCCTGCGAAAAGGTCAGATCCATCCCCGAAAGAGCCTGGTCCATGCGCCGTCTCAGCGCGCAGTCCAGACTGCGGAAGACGCGGCCAAACGTGACCAACTCCTCACCTCCTGATTTATGTAGCAAGCTACGCATATTTTAGCAGGATGCATGCAGATTGCAAGAGGTGTTTTTAAAAATTAACAATTTCAACACGCGGGTCTTTCCCGGAAAACAGGCGGCAGGGGGGAAGAAACTCTTTCGATAAAAAGTGCCTGTTCTTTCCGGCGGCGTCATGGTACAATGACAAGCGGCAGCCTTTTTGAGAAGAATTTGCCGAAATCCCAAAAGAAACAGAAAAAGCATAAAACCGGAGTAAAAACCATGATCGATAAAATGCTGATCCGCGGGGCGAAAGTCCATAATCTCAAGAATATCGATGTCGATATCCCGCTCGGGAAGATCGTCGGCATTGCGGGCGTGTCCGGGTCCGGCAAGTCGTCGCTCTCGCTCGGCGTGCTGTATGCGGAGGGATCCCGCCGCTATCTCGAGGCGCTCTCCACCTACACCCGCCGCCGCATGACGCAGGCGTCCAAAGCCAGCGTGGACGAGGTTTTGTATGTTCCCGCGGCACTGGCGCTGCATCAGCGCCCCGGCGTGCCGGGCATCCGCAGCACCTTCGGCACAGGGACGGAGCTTTTGAACAGCCTGCGGCTCATGTATTCCCGTCTTGCCAGCCACCGCTGCCCGAACGGACACTATGTACCGCCCTCTCTGCTCGTCGCCGCGGGCAAGGAGCTCGTCTGCCCGGAGTGCGGCGCGCATTTTTACGCACCGTCCGCCGAGGAACTGGCGTTCAATTCGCAGGGTGCCTGCCAGAAGTGCGGCGGCACGGGAACGGTGCATGCTGTGAACATGGCATCGCTCGTGCCGGACGAGTCTCTTACCATCGACGAGGGCGCGGTTGCCCCGTGGAACAGCCTGATGTGGTCGCTGATGACGGACATCTGCCGCGAAATGGGCGTGCGCACGGACGTGCCGTTCCGCGATTTAACGGAAAAAGAAAAGGACATCGTGTTCCACGGCCCGGCGGAGAAGAAGCACATCTTCTACCATAATAAAAACACCGGACAGGCCGGCGATCTGGATTTCACGTATTTCAACGCCGTCTACACCGTGGAAAATGCTCTTTCCAAGGTAAAGGACGAAAAGGGCATGAAGCGCGTGGAGAAGTTTCTGAAAGAGAGCGTCTGCCCGGACTGCGGCGGCACGCGCCTTTCCGCTGCCGCCCGCGCGCCGAAACTGCGGGGCATCTCTCTGGACGAAGCCTGCGCCATGACCCTCTCTGAGCTTATAAACTGGGTGCAGGGCGTCCCCGGCAGCCTGCCGGAGGAGATGCGGCCCATGGCGGAGAGCATCTGCGAAGCGTTCGAGAGCACGGCAAAGCGGCTGATGGATCTGGGGCTCGGTTATCTGACGCTCGATCGCTCGGCGTCCACGCTCTCCACCGGTGAGCGGCAGCGGATGCAGCTGGCCCGCGCCGTGCGCAACCGCACGACCGGCGTTTTGTATGTGCTGGACGAGCCGTCCATCGGGCTGCATCCCTCGAACATCGTGGGGCTGACCGGCGTGATGCATGATCTCGTGGCGGACGGAAACTCCGTGATCCTCGTTGACCACGACACGCAGATACTGAAAGAAGCGGACTGGATCGTGGAAATGGGGCCCGAGGCGGGCGCGAAGGGCGGCTATGTCATTGCCGAGGGGACGATCCCCGCGATCAAAGAAAATCCTGTCTCCCAGATCGGGCCGTTCCTCTCCGGAGCGGCGGAAACAAAGCTGCGGAGGTGCGCGGGGAAAGAAGAGCTCTTTGCCAACGGCGTCATTCATCTTTCGACCGCGCCGATCCATACCGTGAAGCCGCTGGAGGTGCGTATCCCCAAGGGGCGGCTCACCGTTGTCACCGGCGTATCCGGCTCCGGCAAGACAACGATGGTGCTGGAAAGCCTCGTCCCCGCGCTGGATGCGCACATCGGCGGCAAGACGCTGCCGGAGCACATCCGCGCCATCGATGCGGAGGGCATCGCGCACGTTAAGCTCATCGATGCCGCGCCCATCGGGATCAACGTCCGCTCCACGGTTGCCACCTACGCGGGCATACACGACGAGCTTCGCAGAATATACGCGCAGTCTGCCGACGCAAAGGAGCGCGGCTATAAGGCGAGCGATTTTTCCTACAATACCGGCGCCCTGCGCTGCCCCGGATGCGACGGAACGGGCGTTGTCAGTCTGGACGTTCAATTCCTGCCGGACGTAAATATCCCGTGCCCGGACTGCCGCGGCTCACGCTATGCCCGCAAGGCCTACGATGTAAAGCTCACGAATAAGGCGGGGGCGAGCGCTTCTCTGCCGGAGCTCATGGACATGGACGTGAACAGCGCCATGGAATTTTGCAAAGACCGAAAAGCCGTCCGCCAGAAGCTGGGCATTCTCCGGCAGCTGGGCCTTGGCTATCTCACGCTGGGCGAGGAAACGCCCAGCCTCTCCGGCGGCGAGGCGCAGCGGCTGAAGCTGGCCAGCGAGATCGGCAAAACGCAGACGGATTCCGTTTTCGTGTTCGACGAACCGTCCATCGGTCTGCACCCGCTCGACGTGCGGGTGCTGCTCGGCGTTTTTCAGGCGCTGCTTGATAACGGCGCGACCGTTATCGTCATCGAGCACGATCTCGATGTGATCCGCAACGCGGACTATGTTATTGACATGGGGCCCGGCGGCGGTGACGCGGGCGGACGCATCGTGGCGGTCGGAACGCCGCAGGAGATCCGTGCCGACGAAAACAGCATCACCGGCCGGTATTTATAAGAACAGGATATCGCAGCACATAAAAGCGGCAGAGCCATGGCGTCCATGGCTCTGCCGCTTTGCGTATCCGGGAGACGGCGGATTGCCATAAAATACGGCGGAAAAATTAGCGGAACTGCCGAACCTTTTGGGCCGCGTGCAACATTCATGCAACAGCGTTGACGCTCTTTTGCCCCTGTGATAGCATGAGAATGCACACGGTTGCATGACGTTTTTTCTTTGAATTTCCGGAGATACCCCATCGTCTTCCGGCGGAAAAAGGGCGCTTTGCGGCCAGATATGCAAACGGTTGCATAAATGCGGGAAGGAGGGCGAACCATGTCTGCTACCATACGGGATGTGGCGAAGCTGGCCGGTGTTTCGGCGTCTACGGTGTCGCGCGTCATCAACAAATCCGCGCCGATCTCCGGGGAAACGACCGAGCGCATCTACCGCGCGATGGAGGAACTGAAATACGTCCCCAACGATATTGCCCGCAGCTTTGCCAGCGGCAGCGCCCGCGCGATCGCCATCGCCGTCAACGTTTCCGACACGCGCTCCTACGCCAACCGCTTTTTCAACAACACCGTTTTCGGCATTGAAACGGCGGCGCACCGAAAGGGCTACAACTTCATCATCACGAGCGCGAACGACGAGCGCGGCGGTATGGGCTCGCTCGAAAAGCTGATATTGAGCAAGAAGATCGACGGTCTTGTGCTTCCCGTGTCACTGCTCCAGAGCTCGATTGTAAAGCTCGTGGATGAGATGTCCTTTCCGTTCGTTGTCCTTGGGCGTGTAAAGAATGCGGGCAGCCGTCTGAGCTGGGTGGATATCTCCAACGAACAGGCGGGCGCGGCCTCCGTGCGGTATCTTCTCGGCAAGGGCTACCGGCGCATCGGCTTTCTCACGCGCGGGGATAAGGAGCTTTTCACGCGCGACCGACTCGACGGCTACCGCGCGGAGCTTGCCCGCGCCGGACTGACGCCCGACCCGGTCTACCGTGTCAGCCCCGCTGCGGCATTCGATGAAACGAAGCTCTATCTCAAAACACTCTTTACGAGCGCCGCTGCGCCCGATGCCGTGATCTGCTGCGACGATAAAATGGCGCTCGCCGCGCTGCGCGGCGCGAGAGAGCTCGGCATCCGCGTTCCCGAAGGGCTCGGCATATTGTGCTTTGACAATACCGAGGTCACGGAAATGGCGGAGCTTCCGATCTCCGCGGTGGATGTCGATACGTTTGAACTCGGGCGGATCGCCGCCGAAACGCTGTTCCGGCAGATGGAAAAGCCCGATTTCGGCGCGAGCCGGTCGCAGATCACGACGAAGGTGATCGAGCGCGGCTCCACCATGAAAAAATAAAGAGGGGAGGCGCTGCCGTTGAATCTTGCGGCGATCCGATTTCGCAACACCGAAGACCACATATACCCCCGCGGCAGAAACGAGCTGACCGTCTCGCTGAGCACCGCGCGGGGTGACATGGATAGCGTCACGCTCGTCTGGTGGCCGCGGTATGAAACGGAGCGGTCGAGCTGCCGCATACCCGTGAAGCGGGAGCTGCGCGATGCGTATCTCGATCATTACCGGGCGGTTATCCAAACGGACGGCATCTCCGCCTACACGCGCTATGCCATGCTCTTCCGAAGCGGCGGCGAGACCGTCCGGCTTGGCAAAAATGGCTTTTCGGCGCCGGACGACGGGGATAACTTCTTTGAATTCCTCTGGCCGAATCCGACGGATGCGTACCGCGCGCCGGACTGGGCATCGGAGCAGGTGTATTACCAGATCTTCCCCGAACGCTTCCGAAACGGCGATCCGTCAAACGATCCGCCCGGCGCGGAGCGCTGGGGCGCGCCGCCGACGCGGGAAAATTTCCAGGGCGGCGATCTTCGCGGTATCATCGAAAAGCTCGGGTACATCCGCGATCTCGGCGCAACGTGCCTGTATCTCACGCCCATATTCAAAGCGCCGTCCAACCACAAGTACGACACTGTGGATTATTTCGACATCGATCCCGCCTTCGGCACGAAGGACGATCTCGCGGAGCTTGTCCGTAGCGCGCACAAGCTCGGGATGCGGGTGCTGCTCGACGGCGTATTCAACCACTGCGGGTACTACTGGCCGCCGTTTCAGGATGTGGTGCGAAACGGCGAAAGCTCCGGCTATGCTTCCTGGTTTTTCCCGCAGAGCTTCCCGGTGAACGAAAAGCTGGAAAATTACGACTGCGTCGGCCACTACAAATGGATGCCGAAGATCAATCTGGCAGACGCCGGAGCGAGGGATTATTTCATCACGGTCGGCAAGTACTGGATACGCAACTTCCACATCGACGGCTGGCGGCTGGATGTGGCGGACGAAGCGCCCACGCAGTTCTGGGAGCATTTCTCCGACGCGATCAAAAAGGAAAACCCGGAAGCGCTCCTGCTCGGCGAAACGTGGGCGGACGCGCACCGGCTGCTCGCCCCCGACCGGCTCGATAGCGCGATGAACTATCTCTTCCGGGACGCCGCCGCGGACTGGCTCGCAAAGGATCGGATATCGCCCGCGGAGCTCGATCACCGGCTCAACCGGATGCTATCGCTCTATCCGTGGGAAACGGCGCTGCGGCTCTATAACCCGCTCGACAGCCACGATACCGAGCGCTTCCGCTGGCTCTGCCGCGACAAGCGGCGGCACGCGCTTGCCGCGGCGCTGCAGATGACGTTCCCCGGCTGTCCCGCGGTGTTCTACGGCGACGAGATCGGGCTCTCCGGCGGCAACGACCCGGACTGCCGTCTCGCCATGGAGTGGGACGAGGAGAAGCAGGATAAAGAGCTTCTCGCCCTTTACAGGAAACTCATCGGCATACGGCGGGAGTCACCGTCCCTCCTCCGCGGGGACTTCCGCACGTGCCTTTGCGACGATGCCTCCAACGTGTACGCCTTTCGCCGGACGTGCGGCGAGGACGAAAGCCTTGTTGTCCTCAACGCCGGGAGCGAGCCGGTGAAAACGAAAATCGCCGCCGAGGGGACGTGGACGCCCCGCATCAGCGGCAGAAAACCTGTATCCTCGGAAAGCGGCGGGATCACCGTTGATCTTGCGCCGTGCTCCGCGGAAATATATCAGAAGAAAGCGAAGGGACGAAAATGAAGAAGTCTACCATGAAAATGCTGGCGCTTCTCCTTCTCGCAGCAATGATGTTAGCGGCATTCACTGCGTGCGGGTCGAACGAAGCGCCGAGCACCAGCCCCGTTCCGCCGGCGGAGACCACCGGAAAACCGGCGGCAGGCAGCGCAGAAACCGAACCCGTTACGATCAACTTCTGGCATCACTACAGCGCCCAGTCGGCGGAGAACGAAACCCTTATGAATGTTCTCATCCCAAAGTTTGAGGAAGAGAATCCCGGGATCAAGGTCAACGCCGTCTCGCACGAGTGGGCGGACCTCCATGACAAGATCCTCATCAGCGCGCAGTCCAACACTCTGCCGGATGTGGCGCGTCTGGATATCGCGTGGGTGCCCGAATTCCAGAAGATGGGCATTCTCACCGCGCTGGACGAGGAAATGGCCGATTTTGATTCCGTCACCGCCGATCTGCTGGAGAGCGCCATGAGCACCGGCTTCGTCTCCGGACATTACTACGCAATGGCGCTCAACACCAACACGAAGATCCTCTTCTATAACGAAAAGGCTCTCGAAGAGGCCGGCGTCGCCGTTCCCGCGACGATGGACGAATTTGTGAAGGCAGTCGCGGCGGTCTCCGGGAAGAACAGCGCCGGACAGACGGTTTGGGGTCTCAACGAGCCCGCGCTCGCCGGCTGGAACGTCCTGCCGTACATCTGGTCAAACGGCGGCGAGATCACGAACGAGGACAATACCAAGGCCAGCGGCTACATCAACAGCGAAAAGACGATCGCTGCCGTGCAGATGCTCGCGGATATGGCGAAGAACGGCGAGCTTTCCGGCTACAACAGCGGTGATATCCCGATGACCGACGGCTTCGGCACCGGCCGGTATATTTTCCTTCTCGAAGGCCCGTGGAAGACCGCGGAGCTTGCGGGCGCCTATCCCGACATGGCCTACGGCAACTGCCAGCTGCCCGCCGGGGAAGCCGGATCGATCTCCGTGCTCGGCGGCGAGGATATCGCAATGTTCAACGGCTCCCACAAGGACGCCGCGTGGAAGTTCATGCAGTTTATGACGAGCCCGTTTGCCGAGGAAGAGATGGCCAAGTGCGGCCAGATCCCCGTGAACAAGACGGCGCTCGAGAGCGAGACCGTGAAGAATGCTTCCTTCGCTCCGTTCCTTGAGGCCATCACCACGGCGAAGGCCCGCCCCGCGGTCGCTTCGTGGTCCGAGATCGACAACGAGCTCACGACCGCCATGACGAAGATCCTCGTCAACGGCGCGGACGTGAAGGAAACGCTCGACGCGCTGGCGGTCACGATCGACGGCCTGCTTGCCTAAATTTAGCATAATCCTTCGTATTCCGCAACAGTTTTATCATGCCCCGCCGCGTCTGGCGGCGGGGCAACCGTATTCCGCAGGGGAGGGATGGCCATGATGCTGCGTTCCGGCAGAAATAAAGCCCAGTTCGCGGCGCTGCTCGTGCCGGGGATCATCGTTTTCGCGCTCTTTACGGTCTATCCGATCGTAAAGCTCTTCGTTATGAGCTTTCTGCGCTGGGATCTCGGGTCGGTATTTCAAAAGAGCTTTGCCGGGTTTGAGAACTATAAGGCGGTACTGAGCGATGAGACGTTTTTCATCGCCTTTGAAAATACGCTCATCTATACGCTCGTCACCGTGCCGGGGCAGATGGCGCTCGGCCTTCTCGCGGCGGTGCTCATCCACTCCATCCCGCGCTTTCAGGTGACGTTCCGGGTCATCTACTATATCCCGGTCATCACATCGTGGGTCATTGTTTCGCTTGTATTCCGGTACATATTCAATACCGAGGGCATGCTCAACTATTTCCTCTGCAACGTGCTGCACCTTACGAAGGACTATGTCCCGTGGCTGAATACCCGCTGGGGCGGGCTCACGGTCGCCATGCTGCTCGGCATCTGGAAGGGCGTGGGCTGGAACCTTGTGGTGTTTCTCGCGGCGCTCCAGTCCGTGCCGGCGGAGCTTTACGAAGCGGCGGACGTGGACGGCTGCACCGGCTGGAAAAAGTTCTGGTACATCACGCTCCCGAGCATCCGCCCGACGATACTCTTCGCGCTTGTCATGCTCACGATCGGCGGGTTCAACGTGTTCACGTCCATCAAAATGATCACCGACGGCAAGCCCATGCACCAGACGGACACGGTGCTCACGTGGATGTATTATAAGGCGTTCAGCACCGGCGAGTTCGGCTACGCCGCGGCGCTGAGCTTTATCGTGGCCGTCACGCTGATGATCCTGGCGTTCCTGCAGTTCCGCGCCATGAAGCGCCAGAACGACTGAGGGAGGGGAGAGGTATGAAAAGCAGAAAAAACCGCTGGAGCCTCGCGCTCCGCTACATTCTCCTTCTTCTGGGCGGCGCGGTGTCGGTCATGCCGATGATCTACATGCTCTCCACGTCGCTCCGGCCGAATGGCGCGCTCTATGAGTTTCCGCCGCACTTTTTCCCGAAGCTCAGCGAGATCACGCTGGAAAACTACCGGTACATCTTCGCGCAGGAGAAATTCTATCTCAACTTCATCAACAGCGTCATCGTGGCAGTCATTACGATCGTCCTTGCGGCGATCATCGCCTCGGCGCTCGCGTACTGTCTCGCGCGGTTTGAGTTTCCGGGGAAAAAGCTCCTTTTTGCGCTCGTCATCGGCATGATGATCATCCCCGGCACGACGCTCATCATCCCGCAGTTTCAGCTTGCGTCGTTTTTCGGCATCACGAACAGCCTCGCGGGGCTTATTCCGTTCTATGTCGCGTGGGTCATCCCGTTTTCCACGTTTATGATTAAAAGCTACATCGAGAGCATCCCGCGCGAGTTTGACGAGGCGGCGTACGCCGACGGCGGGAGCGTATTCACGGTGTTCTTCCGCATCATATTGCCGCTCGCCAGTCCCGCTATCGCGTCGGTGAGCATATTTAACTTCCTCACCGCGTGGGAGGAATTCACCTGGGCCATGACCGTTATCAACGATAACGCCAAGCGCACGCTGCCCATCGCCATCTCCGGCTTTTTCGGCCAGCACCAGTTCACGCAGTGGGGCTATGTGTTCGCCATGTCCGTGGCGAGCCTCGTGCCGGTGCTCATCGTGTTCATCCTCTGCCAGAAATACTTCGTCTCCGGATTGCAGGCCGGCGGACTCAAAGGCTGAAGAATAATTATGTAAACTAATGCCCCGAAGAGGATTCTTCGGGGTATTTGCTGTATAATCCGTTTGTAACCTTTGGCATGCTTCGGTTGTTTTATTGATGAAGGGCCTTTCAGAAAGAGGAATCATGCATGAAAACAGAGACAAGCGTGGTCGTGGAAAAATATAAGGACAGTATCTTTTCCGCGGCGTTCAATGTCTGCGCGAACGCTGCGGATGCGGAGGACGTTGTTCAGGATACGTTTATCCGCTACCACACGACAAACACGCAGTTTGCCGACGAGCAGCATATCCGCGCATGGCTGCTCCGTGTGGCGATCAACAAGGCGAAAAATGTGACGATGTCCTTCTGGCGGCGCAGGGGCGTACCGCTGGAGGATTATGCGGAAACGCTCGCCTTTCCGTCGCCGGAGGCGGGCGACCTGTTTGAAAAGGTCATGGAGCTGCCGGAAAAGTACCGGATCGTGATCCATCTCTTTTACTATGAGGATTACTCGGTGCGGGAGATCGCCGGGATACTGCGCATTACGGAAGCAAACGTAAAGGTGCGCCTTTCCCGGGGGCGCAGACTGCTGAAAGAAGCGTTACAGGAGGTTTGGACGGATGAATAACGGAGAACTTTATAAACAGGCGTTCGGCACGCTGCACGCGCCGGATACCGTTTCGCTGACGGCGGGAAAAGGGACGGAGCGGAAAACCTTCCGCCCGGGACGGCGGCTCGTGCTCGTCTGCGCCTGCACGGTGCTGGCGCTCGGCCTTGCCGTGACAGCGTATGCCCGCGGCGGACTGATCCTCGGCCATGTTTTCGGCTGGGGGAATAATATGGAGGTCACGACCGGCATTGACGAAAACGGCGAAAGCTACAACGAGGTGCGTCTCCACACGGAAAATCTGACGCCGCCGGTCGTGCAGCGCGGCGGCAGGATGATCTTCATCGTCAATAACGAGTCGATCGACATCACCGGCGAGCTCTCGCCGACGAAGGCGTTCCGCTATGACTACACGGACACGGACGGCAATACGCACGTCTGGCTCGTCGGTCTTGTTTCCGATGACACGGCAAATTACGGCTACGCGGAGTATATAAAGCGCTCCGACGGAACGTGGCTCGGCGGATGCTCCGTCGGAGTCAGTCTCGACGCGGACGGACGCTCCTCGGCGCTCTGGCTCGAATCGGCCAAGCAGGAGCTGAATATCCGCTGGTAACAAACCGCCGGCGTATCGCAGATCGCGATATGCCGGCGGCATTATAGTATCCTATGAACCTTAAATGCCGGTCTCGGATGTGCCGAGAGTAAAGGCGTAGCGCATTTCCAGCGCGTGGAAGAGCTGCTGCATGACGCCCTGCGCAATGGCGCGGATGTCGAGCGAGCGGATCTTCTGCACGACACGCTCGATCTCCTCCGCCGGGACGCCGTAGCCGCCCAGACTCAGCCGGAAGAAGGCGTCGAGCTTTTCCTCAAGCGGGAAGTCCTCCGAGCAGGGATGCGCCATGTACCCGCGCATGATGCCCGCGGAGCCGAGCTCCATGATATAAAAATCGCGCTCGGTCATTTCGGGATGGTAGGAGCCGAAAATGGCGTACAGCTCCTTCGCCGTCTGGCGGAAGATGTACTCCGAGGCTTCGTTCTGCGTGTAGGCTTCGATGTAGATCTCACGCAGGTTCTCGTTGAGCTCCGTGAGCGTGAGCTGGATGGCGGTCTCCACGGCATAGACGAATACCGGCGGAAGGTCCGCGTCGGTAATGCGCCGGGCCATGCCGAACTGGTTGTCGAACATGAACTCGACGAGCTCAGTGAGCACGCCGTCCTTGGCGCGGAAAATATTCTGGAACGTGCTGTTGGAAACATCCGCCTTCTGTACGATCTCGGCGACGGTCGTTCTCTTGTAGCCCTTTTCCAGAAACAGCTTTACGCATACGGTGAGGATCCGCCGTTTGGCGGGCAGGCTGGCACTTGTGATAGCGATGGGAACCACTTCCTTTGGAAACATATCAATTATAAGTATACCATTAAGGTAGGAATAAATGCAAGGGGAAACCCGTCGATTATCCGCAAAAAAGCAGCGCCGCCGTCACAAGGACAAAACGACGCTGCCGGAGCAAGAGAAAGTACAAAGTCAGTCTGTGGCCGCCGCGGACGCGGGAAGCGAGTATTTGCGGGCGTAGCGGTCAAATTCGCGGATGAAGTCGGAGCTCTCAAGACGCGTGGCGCGCAGCGACTCGTGAAGGTTGAGATTGTGCTGCGCCGTGTCGATGACGCACCCGGCAATATTGGAGCAGTGGTCGGACGTGCGCTCGAGACCGGTGAGAAGATCGGAGAGGATGAAGCCGAGCTCAATGCTGCACCCGCCCTGCTGCAGACGCCGGATGTGGCGCGTGCGCATCGATTCCTTGAGCTGATCGATGACCTGCTCGAGCGGCTCGACCTCGGCGGCGATGGCGCTGTCGTTCTTCTCAAAGCACGCAAGGGAAAGATCGAGAATTTCGCTGACCGCCCCGGAGAGCACCGAAAATTCGGCGACGGCGCTCGGAGAGAATGTGAGATTCTTGTCGCGCAGCTCCTCGGCGGATTCGAGCGTGTTGACGGCGTGGTCGGAGATGCGCTCAAAATCGCCGATGGATTTTAAAAGCGCGGCGGCCTCTTCGCTTTCCGCGGTGCCCATCTGCTCGGCGCTGAGCTTTACGAGATAGGTGCTGAGAATGTCCTCGTAATGGTCGCACAGCTCCTCGTCCTGCCGGATCCTCTCGGCGAGAGCGGGGGAGTAGCTGTCGATCGCGGTGAGGGAATCCTTCAGTGCGCGCACGGCGTGCTCGGCCATGTCTGCGGCAACGGCGCGGCTCCGGGAGAGCGCCAGCGCCGGTGTTGCGAGCAGGCGCTCGTCCAGCTCCACGCGCTGTTCCTTCTCGCCGCTGTCCGGCACGATCCGGATGGCGAGCTTTTCAAGCAGACCCCCGGCGGGCAGGAGCAAGGCGGTGCAGAGAAGGTTGAAGGCCGAATGGGCAATGGCGATGCCGGAGCGGGTCGCGGCTTCGTCGAGCAGCGCCGGGGCGAGCGCTGTTCGCACTACGGTGAACACCGTGAGCAGAACGACGACGCCGATGACGTTGAACATCAGATGCACCACGGCGGCGCGGCGCGCGTTTTTGTTCGTGCCGATGGAGGAGAGGAGCGCCGTCACGGTCGTGCCGATGTTCTGGCCCATGATGATGGGGATCGCTGCGGCGTAGCTCACCGCGCCGGTGGCGGAGAGCGCCTGCAAAATGCCGACCGAAGCCGAGCTCGACTGGATGATGCCCGTGAGCACCGCGCCGGCCACCACGCCGAGCAGCGGATTTTTGAACGCAAGGAAGAGATTAACGAACACAGGGTCGTTGCGCAGCCCCGATACCGCGCCGCTCATCGTCTCCATGCCGAACATCAGTGTGGCGAAGCCGAGCAGGATGACGCCGGAATCCTTTTTGCGGCTGCTTTTGCAGAAAAGATAGAGGACGATGCCGATCACGGCGAGGATCGGGGTAAAGGAGGTCGGCTTGAGGAGGCGGACGAGCACGCTCGTGCCGTCAATGTCGCCGAGACTCAAAAGCCACGCCGTCACGGTCGTGCCGACGTTTGCGCCCATAATAACGCTGATCGACTGGCGCAGCGTTATCAGTCCGGAGTTTACAAAGCCGACGACCATAACGGTCGTTGCGGAAGAGCTCTGGATCACGGCGGTCACGCCGAGACCGGTGAGAAAACCGGCGATGGGCTTTCCGGTCATTCTGTCGAGCAGGGAGCGGAGCTTTCCGCCGGCGCGCCGTTCGAGCGCCTGCCCCATCAGACTCATGCCGAAGAGGAACAGCGCCATGCCGCCGAGCATCGTAAGCGTGTCAAAAATGTCCATATTTTTTCCTTTTCCTGATATTTGATTTACAAAATCAGCGTAGCAGAACGAATGTTAAATGCGCTACGGTTTTTTTGTAAAATCCTTGTTAAACGAAAATCGCCCCGCGGCCGGACGGCCGCGCGGCAATTTTTTGAAATTATGCGTCTTTCTTTTTTGCGCGCTTTTTCGGCAGCGGCGTGATCGGCTCCAGAACTGCGATCACGCTGCGGACGAGTTCCCGGTTTTCGATGTCGAGAATATAATGCACCTTGGCGCCCTCATAGGGAATGCCGTCGGGCGCGCTTTCCATAAGAGAAGCGAGTTCCGGCGCTTTTTTCACCATGACGGTATTGTCGCACACGATCAGAAGGGGCTTGGCGTTGACGTACACCATGTATTCGCCGAACATTTTCCTATAGGTGACGTTCTCGATCCCGTCAAGCTGTTCGCAGACAAATTCTATGTACTCTTTGGATGTTGCCATAGACACTCCTTTTATTTTGCCCAATCGGTAAGCCGCTTTTCGAGCAAGGCAAGCATGGCGCGGCTCTCCTCGCGGCTTTCCCGGGCGGCGGTGAGATAGATCTTGAGCTTCGGCTCCGTGCCGGAGGGACGCACAACGACTTCGCCGCCGTCGAGAATAAAGCGCAGCACATTGGAGCGCGGAAGCCCTGTTTCGTCCTGGTCGTAGTCGATGACCTGCCGCACGGCTTCGCCCGCCAGCTCCGCCGGGGGCGAGAGACGGAGAGAGTCGAGCAGCTCCGTCATATGCGCGAAGCCTGCCGAGCCCTCAAACGTAAAGGATAGGAGCTTCGCCTCAAAAAAGCCGTATTGCGCGTACAGCGCTTCCAGCGCGTCTGCGAGCGTTTTGCCCTGCGATTTATACCAGACGAACATCTCGCAGATGAGAAGCGAGGCGTTCACCGCGTCCTTATCGCGCACAAAGCTGCCGCTCAGATAGCCGTAGCTCTCCTCAAAGCCAAAAATATAGCGATCGGCCTCGCCGTCTTTTTCAAGAAGCCCGATCTGCTCGCCGATGAATTTGAACCCGGTCAGCACGTTCCGCAGCTCCACGCCGTAATGCGCGGCGATCTTCTCTGCCATCGGCGTCGTCACGATGGTTTTTACCGCCACGGGGCGCTCCGGCATCGTGCCGTTTGCCTGGCGCATCCGGCAGACAAAGTCGAGCAGCAGCACGCCCATTTCGTTGCCGGTGATGAGCCGGTAGCCTTCGGCGGTATTCACCGCCGCGCCGACGCGGTCGCAGTCCGGGTCCGTGGCGAGCAGCAGCTCGCTGCCCGTTTCCTCCGCCAGACGCAGTCCGACGGAGAGCGCTTCGCGGATCTCCGGGTTGGGGTAGGGGCACGTTGGAAAATTTCCGTCCGGCTCCGCCTGCTCCGGCGGGATAGTGATGTTCGTAAAGCCGTGGGCGCGAAGGCAGCGCGGCACGCAGGAAATGCCTGTGCCGTTGAGCGGCGTGTAGACGATGGAGGCGCTGCGCGAAAAGCTCTCCGGCAAAAGCGATGCCGTCGATACCGCGGCGAGATACCGCTCCACGGTGTCCTCGCCAATATAGGCGATGATGCCGGAGGCGAGCCCTTCGGCAAAATCGAGAGTATGGACATCCGCAAAGGGATCAATACGGTCGATCTCCTGCTGAATGGCTGCGGCGGCCTCCGTCGTGATCTGGCAGCCGTCCGCACCGTAGACCTTGTAGCCGTTATATTTGGCGGGGTTGTGGCTTGCCGTGACGACAACGCCGCCATCGCAGCGAAGATCGCGCACCGCGAACGAAAGCGAGGGTGTCGGCATCAGCCGGGGATAGATGTACACGCGAATGCCGTTCGCGGCAAAAACACCCGCCGCAGTCTCGGCAAAGAGCCGGGAGTTGATGCGGCTGTCGTAGGCGATGGCAACGGAGAGGCGTGCGGCGTGATTTTTGAGATAATTGGCATAGCCCTGCGTGGCCTTGCCGACGGTGAAAACGTTCATGCGGTTCGTGCCTGCGCCGAGCACGCCGCGCAGTCCGCCGGTGCCGAATTCCAGTTCACGGTAAAACCGATCCTCGATGGCGGCATCGTCGCCGCGGATGGCTTCCAGCTCCTCGCGGAGCGCCGGGTGTCCGGCGGCCTTTTCCAGCCACAGCCGGTAAAGCGCGTTTACATCCATCGTAACTACCTCCCAAACTCTTTATAGTTTTAGTCTCCCAGTCAGGCGTGGATCAGCAGACCGATAAGGAGCAGATGCGCGGGGTAATAAAGATAAAAGAACCATTTCATAAACCGGTTCACGGCGGGGCTTTTGCCGCGCTGCCCGTTATAGAGCCGCAAAACCGGCAGCGAGAGCGCAACGCCCATCTGCAAAAGGCCGTACACACGGTCGATGGCAAAGAAATATACGACCGCATAGAGCGCAGCATAAAAAAGCAGCCAGAAGCTCTGTTTTTTGAGATCGCCGCGGTTCGTGCCGAACGCCATGACGCAGAGCGAGGCAATGCAGCTCCAGTCGCTCGGGAAGCTCACAAGGCAGATGAGCAGAATGAGCAGCACCCGCACTGCGCCGGACGTGATCTTTTTGCTTTCCGCGACACGCAGCATCACAAGACCCCACGCAAGCGACCACATAACGCTCGTCTGGTTGAGCGCGCCGCCGTAGTAGAACGGGATAAAGGAGCGCCAGTCGATGAAATCGTGCGAGAAATATATGTAGCAGAAATGCGAGATCAGCGCGAAAACAAAGAGACGCGCGGTATACTTGCGGATGTTCCGCGTGTAGTGATACCCCTCGGCGATGCAGTAGCACATGATCGGGCAGGTGATGCGCCCGATGAGATGCATGAGCAGGGGGAGAAATTCCTTCGGATAGCCCGGAAACACCGCCCACGCGATGTGGTCGACGGTCATCGCGGCGATGGCAATGAGCTTTATGGCGTTGGAGCTGAGCGGCTTTTTCTCTGTGAGGGGCATGGTCAGAACTCCTTTTATCCAACGAAAAGATTTTGCAGCAGTAAGCGCTGTTCGTCGCTCAGACGGCAGTCATCAGCGACTTTTTCAATATCTTCCTGTCCTAAGATCGTGATTCTGCCGGGAGGGAAGAGCGCTTTGATCGTGGTCATATGCTTCAGACATATGTCTGCATGATCCGGTACTCGACGGTCAAAGTTGCGGTCGGAAAAGGAAAAAGACCTTCCGTCGGTCATCTCGATAGTCAATTCGTACTTCCAGTAAGAGGGGGATCGGTATCCGGTCACATATTTTGTTTGGAGCGTCAGATGGGAGTAGTCCTCCGGGGTGTAGGAAACGGGGGATTCCTGGTTTACCGCGTTATAGCTTATGATATGGTGCTCCTGCGTTAGACAGACACGGCCGAAAAGACCGAAAAAAGCGATCAGAGAAGCAAAAAGCAGAGCGATCAGCCATAACAGCGCTATCCGGCGGCGAAGGGCTTTTTGGGACGGTAAGATATGGACACATTTCCGTCTCGGACCGAATAACGGAAAGCAGTCTTTTTCCCACGGCGTCTCGCCGTAGCGGATTTTCCGGCTGCCGAAGATGGGCTTCCGGCTCTCCAAGGAGAAGAGAATAAAAATGAACGGACTTAACCCAAGGTATAATAAAAAGGGTATTGTAAACAAATGGGTGCCATGGCTTTTGTAAGCGATAACAGAAGGATCGCGGAAAGCAATGATGTCCAAAAGTCGGAAAATAAAGATATACAATGCACCCGCGAAAACGAGTGACACTAGGAACCCGGTCCAGTAGATGCTTTTATCCAGCAGGGAGAGAGGGGGACGGAGACTTCTGCGCCGCGCTTTTCGCTGCTTGCCCATACTGCACCTCCGGATCAAAGAATCAACCGTATCTTATCATTGCCAACGTGCCTTTGCAATCTTAAATAAAAACAAAAAGCCTGTAATCCTTAGGATTACAGGCTTTTTTGGAGCTGTTACCCAGATTCGAACTGGGGACCTCATCCTTACCAAGGATGCGCTCTACCGACTGAGCTATAACAGCATAAGTCATGCCCCCGATGAAGGGGGCATGGTGGCGACCGAGAAGGGACTTGAACCCTCGACCTCTAGCGTGACAGGCTAGCGTTCTAACCGACTGAACTACTCGGCCTCAAGGCTTTGTCAGTATACGAAATATAAGCGAATTTGTCAAGCACTTTTTCCGGAATTTTTTCATTTTTTTCCGAATGCGATTCCTCTTGAAAGCAATAATAAAATAAAGTATAATAAAACGATTGATAATTTCTTTCTTCTAATCCAATAAAGAGGCACACTGTGAGAGACACTATTTATATCAAAGGCGCACGCCAGAACAATTTAAAAGATATTACACTGGAGATCCCGCGCGACAAGCTCGTGGTATTCACCGGCATTTCCGGCTCGGGCAAATCCACGCTCGTTTTCGACACGATCTATGCCGAAGGACAGCGCCGGTATGTGGAGAGCCTTTCTTCCTATGCCCGCATGTTCCTCGGCCAGATGGAAAAGCCGGATGTGGACTATATCGACGGTCTTTCGCCCGCCATTTCCATCGACCAGAAAACGACGAGCCGCAACCCGCGCTCGACCGTCGGCACCGTGACGGAGATCTATGACTATCTCCGTCTGCTCTGGGCGCGCATCGGCACGCCGCACTGCCCGAAGTGCGGCAAGGAGATCCGCCAGCAGACCATTGACCAGATCATCGACCAGGTGACAGCGCTGCCGGAGGGGACGAAGCTCCAGATCCTTGCCCCGGTCATCCGCGGCAAGAAGGGCGAGCACGCCAAGGTCTTTGAGGACGCGCGCAAGAGCGGTTATGTCCGCGTGCGCGTGGACGGCAATCTCTACGATCTTTCCGAAACCATTGAACTGGACAAGAATAAAAAGCACTGCATTGAGATCGTCGTGGATCGTCTTGTAATGAAGCCGGATATCCGCCGCCGTCTGACGGATTCGATCGAAACCGCGTCCTCGCTCACGGGCGGCATTGTGACGGTCGATCTCCCCGCGGAGGGGCGCGAACTCACGTTCTCGCAGAACTACGCCTGCGAGGACTGCGGCATCTCCATCGAAGAGCTCTCGCCGCGCGCGTTCTCGTTCAACAACCCTTACGGCGCCTGCCCGAGCTGCACCGGCCTCGGCACGCAGCTGCGCGTCGATCCCGAGCTCATTATGCCGAACCCGTCACTCTCCATTCTCGGCGGCGGCATCGTGGCGTCCGGCTGGAACAATGTCCGTGGCGACACGATCTCACGCATGTATTTTGATGCACTCTCGAAAAAATACCATTTCAGTCTCGATGCCCCCATCCGTGACCTGCCGGAAGAGGCGCGCAAAGTGATCCTCTACGGCACGGGCGGCGAGAAGCTGACGCTCCATTACGATCAGCAGCGCGGCAAGGGAACGCTCTACCAGCCCTTCGAGGGCGTCGCGGCCAACCTCGAGCGCCGTTACCGCGAAACGCAGAGCCCTGCCATGCGCGCGGAGATCGAGCAGTGCATGGCGGAAACGCCCTGCCCGGACTGTGGCGGCCGCCGTCTCCGGAAGGAAGTCCTCGCCGTCACCGTCGGCGGAATGAATATCTCCGAGTTCTGCGATCTCCCCGTAACGGAGTGTCTGCGCTTCCTTGATGCGCTCGAACCGCAGCTGACCGATATGCAGGCAATGATCGCCGGGCGCATCATCAAGGAGATCCGCAGCCGTCTCGGTTTTTTGCAGAGCGTCGGTCTGCAGTATCTCACGCTCTCGCGCGCCGCGGCGACGCTCTCCGGCGGCGAAGCGCAGCGCATCCGGCTGGCCACGCAGATCGGCTCCTCGCTCATGGGCGTGCTCTACATTCTCGATGAGCCGAGCATCGGCCTGCACCAGCGCGACAACGCAAAGCTGCTCAAAACGATGAAAAACCTGCGAGACATGGGCAACACGCTCATCGTCGTCGAGCACGACGAGGACACCATGCGCGCGGCGGACTATATCGTGGACATCGGCCCCGGCGCGGGCGTCCACGGCGGCGAAGTCGTGGCGCAGGGCAGCGTGGAGGATATCTGCGCCGAGCCGCGCAGCATTACCGGCGATTATTTAAGCGGCCGCAAGCGTATCCCGCTGCCCGGCACACGCCGGAAGGGGAACGGCCAGGCCATCACCGTGCGCGGAGCAACGGAGAACAATCTTAAAAATATCGACGTCCGCTTCCCGCTTGGCGAGTTTATCTGCGTGACCGGTGTGTCCGGCTCGGGCAAGTCCTCGCTCGTGAACGAAGTGCTGTATAAAACGCTTGCCGCCGAAAAGATGCGCACGAAGGCCCGCCCCGGCAAGTGCGTGGGCGTGGACGGTCTTGAATATGTCGATAAGGTCATCGCCATCGACCAGACGCCCATCGGCCGCACGCCGCGGAGCAATCCCGCGACGTATACCGGCCTCTTTAATGATATCCGCGATGTTTTCGCCTCGACGAAGGATGCCGCGCTCCGCGGCTACGGCCCGGGACGGTTCTCCTTCAACGTTCGCGGCGGACGGTGCGAGGCCTGCTCCGGCGACGGCCTTTTGAAGATCGAAATGCACTTCCTGCCGGACGTGTTCGTTCCGTGCGATGTGTGCAAGGGCAAGCGCTACAACCGCGAAACGCTCGAGGTGCGCTACAAGGGCAAAAACATTGCCGAAGTGCTCGATATGACCGTGGAGGAAGCGCTCACGTTCTTTGAAAATCAGCCGAAACTCGTACCGAAGCTCCGCACGCTCATGGATGTCGGTCTCGGGTATGTGCGTCTCGGCCAGTCCTCGCCGACGCTCTCCGGCGGCGAGGCGCAGCGCGTCAAGCTTGCCACGGAGCTCTCCCGCCGGGACACCGGCCGTACCGTATACATCCTCGACGAGCCGACGACCGGCCTGCATATGGCGGACGTCCACAAGCTCGTGGAGGTTTTGCAGCGGCTCGTGGACGCGGGCAACACCGTGATCGTCATCGAGCACAATCTGGACGTGATCCAGTGCGCCGACCATATCATCGACCTCGGCCCCGAGGGCGGCGACGGCGGCGGGGAGCTCGTCTTTGCCGGCACGCCGGAGGAATGCGCCGCGTGCCCCGCCAGCTTCACGGGAGAGTTTCTGAAACCGGCATTGGAGCGCTATCGGAAGTGAACCTTTCCCGCGTGTCCCTCATAGGATATACCGGAGGGATGGCGGTATGGGAAAATGGATATTGGCGTTTCTGATCGCAGCGGCGGTGCTCTTCCTGTGCTGGAAGCTGCGCGGCGTGATGCTCACGCCCGTGTGCCGCGGGAAGGGGCAGAGCCTTGAGCTTATTTTGCGCGTCTCCGGCGCGTCGCCGGAGCTGGAAGCGACGGTGGATGGCCTGCTGTGGCTCATCAACGACGGCGTGCTTTTTGGAAGGATCGTGCTGCTGGACGACGGCATGGACGAGGAAACAAGAGAAATCGCCCGGCGTTTATCGCTGGGACAGGGGAATGTGACACTATGGACGAAGCAAACGAACTCCGCGGCTCCCTGCAGCTCATCGGAACCGTAAAAAGCGTGATCTTCCAGAACGAGGAGAACGGCTACACCGTTCTGCGTCTGGATGTCGGCGGCGACGAGCCGGTGACGGTCGTGGGCTGTCTGCCGTTCGCCGCGCCCGGCGAGGGACTGACGGTCGAGGGAGTGTGGGAGCGCCACCCGAGCCACGGCGAGCAGTTCAAGGCGTCCTCAGCCATGCGCTCGCTGCCGGTGGGGGAGAAGCATATCTATGAATATCTCGCCTCCGGCGCGGTGCGCGGCATCGGCCCGGCGACGGCGGCGGTGCTCGTGAACCGCTTCGGCTCGCGCACGCTGGAGATCTTGTCCGACAGCCCCGAAAAGCTCGCCGAGATCAAGGGCATCAGCGCGCGCCGCGCGCGAGACATTTCCGAAACGTTCCGCCGTCAGACCGGCATGCGGCTTCTGATGGAATTTCTTGCCGCGAACGGCCTCAAACCCGAATATGCCATGCGGCTCTATAAGCTCTACGGCGACGGAGCGCTCGAGCTCGTGAAGTCCAACCCCTACGTCATCGCGTCCGACCGCATCGGCGGACAGTTTGACGAGGCGGATGCGCTCGCGCTCTCGCTCGGCTTTGAGGAGGACAGTCCCCCGCGCATCGCCGCGGCGCTCATTTTTGAAATGGTACATAATCTCAATAACGGCCACAGCTTCCTCCCGCGCGAAAAGCTCGTTGCGGCAACGGCGCAGCTCATCGGCGTGGAGGCCGAGGCCGCGGAGGAATGTCTGGACGTTCTCGCCGACGAGGGCGAGATCGTGCAGGAGGTCGTGGCAGGGGTGAACGCGGTGTATCTCCGGCGGCTGTACGAGGCCGAGACCTGCACCGCCGCGGCGCTCCGCGCCATGGCACAGGACACCGTTCCGGCAAAGAAAAACGTGGACGAGCGTATCGCGGAGCTGGAGCGAGAGACCGGCATGCGCTATGCCGCGCAGCAGAAGGAGGCCATCCGCCTCGCCTGCGAGCGGCGGCTGCTCGCCGTCACCGGCGGGCCCGGCACCGGCAAAACGACGATCATTCAGGCCATACTGCGCCTGTACGACGATATGCAGCTCGACTGCCTTCTCGCCGCGCCTACCGGCCGCGCCGCCAAGCGCATGACCGAGCTCACCGGCCGGGAGGCCTACACCATCCACCGTCTGCTCGGCGCGGCGTGGGCCGCCGAGGGGGACGAGCTCACGTTCCGCAAAAACGAGAGCGATCCGCTCCGCTGCGGCGCGGTCATTCTCGACGAATGCTCGATGGTTGACATAACGCTTATTCAGGCGCTGTTAAAGGCGCTGCCGAAGGGCTGCCGTCTCGTACTCGTTGGCGACGCCGACCAGCTGCCGAGCGTCGGGCCGGGGAGCTTTTTTCTCGATGTGCTCCGTTCGCACGCGGTTGCGGCGGTGCGCCTGACGGAGATCTTCCGCCAGAGCGGGGAGAGCCGCATCATCCGCAACGCGCACAGCATCAACCGCGGCGAAACGCCGGAGCTGCGCGAAAATAAGGGCGACTTCTTCTTTTTGCAGCGTCCCTCGGGCGAGCGTCTGGCCGCGACCGTAGCCGAGCTTTGCAGCGAGCGGCTGCCGCGCGGCATGGGTATCCCGTCCGGCGATATTCAGGTCCTGACGCCGACGCGCAAGGGCGAATCCGGCACCTTCGCGCTCAACGAGCGCTTACAGCAGGTACTCAATCCGCCCGCGCCCGGAAAAAAAGAAAAAATTTTTGGCGAAACTGTGTTCCGGGAGGGCGATCGGGTGATGCAAATCCGGAACAACTATGATATAGTATGGTGTAAAGGCGGCGATACCGCGGCGATCATAGCCGGAGAAATGGCTCCCGGCTCCGCTCCCGAGACCGGCACGGGCATCTTTAACGGCGATCTTGGGACGATATTGCGTATCGACACCGAAAACGAGCTTATCTGGATCGATTTTGACGAAAAGCTCGCATGGTATGGCTTTGAACAGCTCGGCGAGCTGGATCATGCCTTCGCCGTCACGGTGCACAAGGCGCAGGGCAGCGAGTACCGCGCCGTTGTTCTGGCAGCGGGTCGAGCCCCGGCTCGGCTTTTGAGCCGCGATCTTCTCTATACCGCTGTTACGCGCGCGAGAGAGCTTCTCGTCGTTGTCGGCGAAACCGCGATCGTGCAGGCCATGATCGAAAACGGCCGCAAAACGCGCCGGTACAGCGGGCTGCGCGCCCGTCTGGCCGGAGAGGTCTGATATGAGCTTCAAAGACTTCGTTCTCGACTTTTTCTTCCCGCCGCGCTGCGCGTTCTGCGGCGCGATTCTGGAGAAGAGCGGGGACGGCGTGTGCGAAACCTGCCGCAAGGCGCTGCCGCGCACGGCGGATACCGAGCGAAAATGCGACTTTGTCCGCGCCTATACCGCGCCCTTTTACTATGAACCGCCGGTGCGGCAGGGCATTCTCGCCTACAAGTTTCGCAGCGCCCCGTCGCGCGGAAAGGTTTTCGGCCGGATCCTCGGCGAGGATCTGCTCCGCCGCGGCGCTGACGATTTTGATCTCATCTCGTGGGTGCCTCTGAGCGCGAAGCGCTGTCACCGCCGCGGGTACGATCAGGCGCAGCTTCTTGCGGAAGCGGCGGCGGAGGTCCTTGGAACGAAGGCTGTGCCGCTGCTGCGAAAAGCGCGCGACGTTTCGCCGCAGTCCCGGCTGCGTACTCCGGAGGAGCGCCGGGCGAACATCTCCGGCTGCTATGTTGTCCGAAGTGCGGACGCGGTGCGCGGTAAGAGGATCTTGCTTATCGACGATGTCATCACCACCGGCTCCACGCTTTCCGAATGTGCGCGCATGCTGCTGACCGCCGGGGCTGTGAGCGTCCGCGGCGCGGCGCTTGCCTGCCACCGGGAAGAATAACAGAAGAATTTAATCGCTTTTGATTTGAAGGGAATTTGACTATGCCTATTCTGTCCTCCATCATCGAAAAAGATATTGCCATCGATCTCGGCACCGATACGACCATCCTCTATGTCGCCGGTATCGGCATTCGCCTGCGCGAGCCGACGGTCGTTACGATCGACCGTACGACCGGCCGCGTGCTCAAGGTCGGCGAGGATGCGCGGAAAATGCTCGGCCGCACGCCGGGGAACCTTGTATCCGTCCATCCCATCGCCGCGGGCGTTATCTCCGATTACGACATGACCTGCGAAATGCTGCGCGAATTCATCCGCCGCGTGACGAGCTTCAGCCTGTTCCGTTCGCGCGTGCTCGTGTGCGTGCCGGGCAGCATCACCGGCGTGGAGGAGCGCGCCATTGTGAACGCCGTCATCGAGGCGGGCGGACGAAAAGTGTATCTTGTCCCCTCGGCGGTCGCCACGGCGGTCGGCGCGGGTCTGGACGTGAACCGCGCCGACGGCCATATGATCATCGATATCGGCGGCGGCACAACGGAAGCGGCGGTCGTATCGCTCAACGGCGTGGTGGAGTCGGAATCCATTAAAACAGCGGGCGCGGCGTTTGACGAGGCGATCGTCAAATATGTCCGGCGCAAGCACAACCTGCTCATCGGCATCCGCACGGCGGAGGAGCTCAAAAAGAGCATCGGCTGCGTCAAGGAACGCCCCGAGGTCAGCTATGAGGAGGTCAAGGGCCGCTGTCTGATGACTGGTCTTCCGCGCACCATTACGCTCAACTCCGACGAAATGGTCGAAGCGCTCGCCGAGCCGACGGAGACCATCCTCGAGACCGTCCATATGGTGCTCGAGCGCACGCCGCCAGAGCTGGTGGCGGATATCTCGGAAAACGGCATCGTCATGTCTGGCGGCGGCAGCCTCCTGTACGGCATTGACCGCCTTGTCACCGAGCGCACCGGCATCGAAGCGCACGTCGCGGACGACGCGCTCTCCTGCACGGCCTACGGCGCGGGCCGTATGCTCAGCCGTCTCGACTCCATGACCGACGGCATGCAGAATTTCGCCCGCCAGCGCCAGCTCGATAAAACCGGCAACTGAGCTAATTTTTCGACGCACAAAGACCCATCTTCGGATGGGTCTTTTCCTTTTGTTTGCGCCGATTATTTCCTGTCATTTCCAAGGCGGAAAAACCCCGATCTGACAGCGCCGAACGACCGCCTTTACTCTTCCGGCAGACTATGCTTGTCCTATATTCTATGGGGGGTAAACGTATGTCATTGGGAGATAAGACCGTGCTGCTGCGAAATCCGTGGAAAGGGGAGACGCTGCGGATCAACCGCCCCGCGGCGATCAGGGCCGCCTCGCTCGGTACGCATTTCGCGCTGGGCTTCGTGACGGGATGCGTGCGGGTGTTCGGCTCGTGCGCGCCGTTCGGCGTGGCGATGGCGGCGCGCTCGGGCGGCGGTCTCGGCGGGCTTGCATGCGTTCTCGGCGCGGCGGCGGGGTATCTTGTCTCCGGCTCGCTCGCGTGGGCGCTGCGGTATATGGCGGCGCTCGTGCTCGTGTTTACGACGGCGTTTCTCCTGCGTGAGACGGCGATCGCGCACCGCGCGTGGTTCATGCCCGCCGTCGCCGCCGCCGTGATGGGCGCTACCGGCGCTCTGAACGCCTTTGATAAGCTTTTGCAGCTCTCCGTAGCGGTCGATCTCGCTACCGAGGTCGTGCTCACGGGGCTTTCGGCGTATCTCTTCCATATGGCGCTCACCGCCGAGCGGCTGCGGCTGGAGCGGGAGGAGCTGCGGCGGGAAGCGGGCGGCGTGCTGATTCTCTGCTGCGCGCTGATGGCGCTCGCGCGCGTCACGATCATGGACGTTCTCTGTCTTGGCCGCGTGGCGGCGGTGCTGTGCGTTATGGTTTCCTCGTTCGGCGCGGGCGCGGCGGAGGGAGCGCTCATCGGCGTCATCACCGGACTTTCCATGGATCTTGCGTCTCCTGCAACGCCGATCTTCACGGTTTGCTACGGCTTCGCGGGATTGATGTCGGGCGTCCTCAAGCGGCGGGGGCGGCTCGTGTTTCTGTTGATCTTTCTCGCGTCCAACACGCTCGCCGTGTTCTGGAATTGGGAGGCGAACCCCTGCCTCCCGGCACTGTACGAGGCATTCTGCGCTTCCGTGATCTTCTTTGTGCTTCCGGCCAAGACGATGACGTTCATCGTCTCCATGGTGCAGCGTCCCGCTCTCGGCGAGGGCGAACGCGGTATGCGCCGGTACACCGCCGCTCGGACGCGCGCTCTTGCGGACGCGTTCCGCGAACTGTACGAAACGGTGCGCCGCAGCGCAGAGAGCAAGGAAAACGACGCCGACATCGCCACCGTGTACGACCGCGCCGCGGAGGAGGTCTGCGTCCGCTGCCCGCGAAAGGAAAAGTGCTGGCAGGAAAACTATATGGACACGCTCACGCTCCTGAACGACGCCACCGCTGCCATGCGCCGTCGGGGGCATTTGGAGCTCGCCGATCTTCCGGCGCGCTTTCGGGAGCAGTGCAAAAGCTCTGCGCCTTTCACCGCAGCGGTCAATTCCGAGCTCCGTGCGCTCATCTACCGGCGGCAGCTCCGCTCACGGCTGCGGGAGAACCGCATGGCGGCTTACGGACAGTACCGGTATCTCGCCGGGGTGCTCGACGCGATCAGCGAGGATCTGCGCTGCGCGAACGGCTCGGACACGATCGCCGAGCGGCGTCTTGTGCGGTATCTCAACTCGCTCGATATCGACGCGGAGGTATCCGTCTTCCGCGACCCGACGGGGCGGCTCCGCGCCGTGATCGAGAGTGCGAGACTTCCGATCCTCTTTCGGGAAGCGGACTATATGCAGGAGGTATCCGATGCGCTGGGCGTCCGCATGTGCCGCCCGGCGTCGTTCAACCAGAACGATACGCGTCTTGTTCTGCTGGAGGCCGAACCTCTTGCCGTGTCGGTCGGCGTGGCGGCGGTGAAAAAGGAGGGAGAGCCGGTCTCCGGCGACCGGGGGACGTATTTCAAAACCGAGCAGGGCGTGCTGTGTGTACTGCTCTCGGATGGTATGGGCAGCGGCGAGCAGGCGGCGAAGGAATCCATCTCGGCGGTGCGCATTTTAGAGCGCTTCCTCCGCTCCGGCGTGGAGCCCGCCACGGCGATGAAGATATTGAACTCCGTTATGCTATTAAAAAGCAGCGAGAGCTGGGGCTATGCCGCCATTGACCTCATGTGCATCGACCTCTTCACCGGTCAGGCGGGGTTTTATAAATACGGCGCCGCGCCTTCGTACATCCGCAGCGGCCGCAATGTCCGCCGCGTCAAGGGCATGACGATGGCGGCGGGCGTGCTCGCGGGAGAGGGCGAGCCGCCGGACGTCGTGCGGCTGCACATCCGGCCCGGTGCGCTCGCTGTTATCGCAAGCGACGGCGTTGTGACGCGGGAGGATGATACGTGGCTGCGGCGTATTCTGCTCGACGACGACGGCACGGATATGCGTGCTCTGGCCCGCAGCGTCGTCCACGAGGCGGGCGAGCGCTACGGCTACAAGGATGACATGACCGTCCTTGCCATCCGGCTGGAGGAGCGCAAATGAGCGGAAGAGAGCGTCTGCGGCGCGGCTGGCTGCGGTTTGGAAAAGTGGGCCGTAAACCGAATAAGGATGGCAAAAACCGGTTATGCTTGGAGAAGAACCGCTGCCGGGAGGAGGAAGAGTTCCCCGTGGTCAAAGGAATCTCCAAAAGAGTCATCGTCGTAAAATCGCCGGACCCGAAAATATTCGAGCAGGCCATATTCATCATCCGCGAGGATTTTGCCGGTCAGTCCGGCGTGAGCGAAAAGGACGTGCTGCGCGAAGCGCGCGCCGCGGCGAACAGCTATCTCGGCGGCGGAAAACGAACGACCGGCAAGCTCTTTGCCCGGCTGCGTGCGCCGCTCTATGCCGCGGCGGGCGCCATCGCCGGGGTCATCGCGTGGTTCGCCCTGCATCTGGCGCATCTCTGAAAAATCGGAGCCGGTCGATTATGACCGGCTCCGATTTTTTCGGTTGCGCGATGCGCGGCGGGATGATAAGATAAACGCATAATACATAAAAGGAGTACAGCCATGTACGAAAACCATATTGCCGATATCACTCTCGCGCCGGAGGGCGAAAAGAAAATCCGCTGGGTGGCGGGACATATGCCGGTGCTCGCCGCCATCGCGGAGGACTTCCGCGAAACGAAGCCTCTCGCCGGGCTGCGCGTGGCGCTCTCGGTGCATCTGGAAGCGAAAACCGCGTGGCTCTGCCGCGTCATGGAAATGGGCGGCGCGGAAATGCACGTCACGGGCAGCAACCCTCTCTCCACGCAGGACGACGTTGCCGCGGCCCTTGCCGCGGGCGGGATGCACGTCTGCGCCGTCCACGGCGCGACTGCGGAGCAGTACCAGAGCGCGATCGACGCCGTGCTCGAAACGGCGCCCAACATCATTATCGACGACGGCGGCGATCTCGTCCACCGGATGCACACGAAGTATCCGGAGCTTATCTCTCAGGTCATCGGCGGCTGCGAGGAGACGACGACCGGTATATTGCGCCTGCTGGCGATGGACCGCGCCGGGGAGCTGCGTTTTCCGATGATGCTCGTCAACGACGCGGACTGCAAGCACCTTTTCGATAACCGCTACGGTACCGGCCAGAGCGTCTGGGACGGCATTATGCGCACGACGAATCTCATCGTCGCGGGCAAGGAGGTCGTGGTCTGCGGCTACGGCTGGTGCGGCAAGGGTGTGGCGATGCGCGCGCACGGTCTCGGCGCGCGGGTCATCGTCACGGAGGTCGATCCCGTGCGCGCGATCGAAGCGCACATGGATGGCTTCACCGTCCTCCCAATGGACGAGGCGGCCAAACACGGCGATATTTTCGTTACCGTCACGGGCTGCGACGATGTGATCTCCGCGCGTCACTTCCCCATGATGAAGGACGGCGCGATCCTCTCCAATGCCGGCCACTTCGATGTGGAGGTCAATGTGGCGGCGCTGCGCGAAATGGCCGCGGAGCACTACGAGGCGCGCCATAACATCGAGGGCTACGTCCTCCCGAACGGGAAAACGCTCTTCGTGCTGGCGGAGGGGCGGCTCGTGAATCTCGCCTCCGGCGACGGCCATCCGGCGGAGATCATGGATATGAGCTTTGCGGTGCAGGCTATGAGCGCCAAATATCTTGCCGACCACCGCGCGGAGCTTCACCCCGGCGTCATCCGCGTCCCGCACGAGATCGACGACGCCATCGCCCGCAAAAAGCTCTCCACGCTCGGCATCACCATTGATACGCTCACCGACGAGCAGAAAAAGTATCTTGGTGTTTAAATTATGTAAACCAAGACAGCGCCCTGCTTTTTGCAGGGCGCTGTCTTTTAAGTTTATAAATTTACATAATTAAATTTACATAATTTTCAACTTCCGGCATTTGGCAATCGCCTCACGGTGCTTCTGCTGCGCGGCGAGAAGATACCAGCGCTTGGCCTCGTCCATGTTCTTCGCAACGCCTTCGCCGTTTTCATAAAGTGTGGCGAGATTGTACTGCCCGTCGCGGTCGCCGTGTTCGGCGGCGCGCTGCGTCCAGTAAAGCGCCTTGGAGAGATCCTTTTCCACGCCGAGCCCGCGGTAGTAGAAGTACCCGACCTGGCATTCGGCGAGGGGATAGCCCTTTTCGGCAAGTTCCAGATGACCGGCGAAGCACTTGTCGTACTGCTCCGTGTCCCAGTATTTTTCGATCAGCTCGTCACACCGGTCCAGCTCCGGACAGGGCTTGTAATAACTTGATGCCATGCGACTACCCTCTTACCGGAACAGGGGCACAAGCCCGACGACCAGAATTATAATGATAAGGATCGGCAGAATGTACCGGAAGTAAACTTTGAATTTCGGGGACATTTTGATGCCCGTGCCTTTGTTGCACTCGGCAAGATATTTATCAAAGCCCCAGCCGCGCTTGCTCACGCAGAACAGCAGATAGACAAGCGAACCGATCGGCAGCAGCAGGGAGCTGACGAGAAAGTCCTCAAAATCGAGAATGTCCTTGCCGGGCATCGGGTGGAAGCCGCTCCAGACGTTGTAGCCGAGAACGCACGGGATGCTGGCAAGAAAGAGCACCGCGCCGACGATGCCGACGGACTTTTTGCGGCTCCAGCCCCAGTTATCGCACGCGCTCGCGATCAGATTTTCAAAGACCGCCGTCACGGTGGAGAAGCTCGCAAACGTCATAAAGAGGAAGAAGAGCGAGCCCCACACGCGGCCGCCGGGCATGTCGAGGAAAATTTTGGGCAGCGTCATAAAAATGAGCGCGGGGCCATGGTCCAGCTCCACATTGTAGCTGAAGCAGGCGGGGAAGATGATGAGACCGGCCATGATCGCCACGAATGTGTCCAGCGCGCAGATGCGCACCGCTTCGCCGGTGAGAGTGTGGTCGTCGTGCATGTAGCTGCCGAAGATCTCCATGGCGGCAATGCCGAGACTGAGCGTAAAGAACGCCTGATTCATGGCGTTCGTGATGACGTTGAAAATGCCGACGGAGCGGATCGTGTCCATGTTCGGGCGCAGATAGAAATCGATGCCCTTGGCCGCGCCGGAGAGCGTCAGACTGTGCACGGCAAGCACGACGATGAGCGCCAGGAGGCACACCATCATGATCTTCGTGACCTTTTCGAGCCCCTTCTGCACGCCGCCGGAGCACACAAGCAGGCCGCCCGCCACGGTGATCGCCATGAAAATGCCCATTTCCACGGGGTTGCCGAGCATGTTGGCAAACACGCTGTCAGACGTTTCCACTGTGACGGTCGTGAACGCGCCGGAGACGAACTTGAAGAAGTAGGCGAGCATCCAGCCGGAGACGGTGGTATAGTACATCATCAGCAGCAGACAGCCGATGACGCACGCCCAGCCGTGCCAGTGCCATTTGCTCCCGGCGGGCTCAAGGGCTTTGTAGCCGAGAACGGCGCTCTTCCGGCTCGCGCGGCCGACGGCCAGCTCCATCGTCATCACGGGGATGCCCATAATGATGAGGAACAGCAGATAAAAGAGGACGAAATACCCGCCGCCGTTCTGGCCGGCCAGATACGGGAACTTCCATACGTTTCCGATGCCGATGGCACACCCGGCGCTCACAAGAATGAACCCGATGCGCGAATTGAAGTTTTCTCTCTTCATTTTCTTTCCAACTCTCTTGGTAGTATGTAGAATGTCAGTATCATACCACGCAGATCGATTTAAAGCAATAAAAGGATAAAAGATTTGCTTATTTTCCGGCATACGGCGCAAGCGCGGCCGCTTCAGCCCTCGGCGAAAAAGCTCTCCGAAATTCCTGCTCAGAGATTTTCATTCTTGCAACAAATTCTGCATAATTCGGAGCGTTATTAGGAATTTTTAAGCCGTGCTTGATAACGAAGACATCGTTGCGGGGTATAACATCATCTTCATAGGTTGAACCGCGGTTCATCCATAGTTTCCGATCGTCTGCGCCGCCCGCTTCGGGATAGAGATAATAGCCGGCTTTGGCATCAAACCGAAACATATAGGCAAGCACCTGCAAATAGTCACGGTTGCCGATGTTGTCTGTTGGCTTATACTTGGCGTCTGCAATGATCCGCTCTCCGGTATCACGGCTGATAAAGTCAGGGTAGACAAGGCCGACGTTTCCGTCAAACAGTCGTTGTGCGCCGCTGCCGTTCTTGTTCATCGGATGATAGAATTTATCATCAATAAGCGAACTGATATATTCCTCCCACAACCATGCGCCGTCAAACAGTATGCCATAGATTTGCCGTACTCCCGAACCGAGCTGGTGCTTCTGGTGCCGAAGTATCAGGAGACACAATCTCTGTAAAGTGAGGTATTCCTTGAAATACGCATGGCGGACGGCGCTCTTTTTGTTCTGCTCAATGATTTTCCGGCGGTCACAGGACTCGTATCCCGGGGTTGCATCGATTACGATGGCTACCTCGTCTTTTACTTTGACGAGGAGCCTGTTGCCGTAAGGTTTTCTCTTGATAAACTCTATGGTGTGGCGAACCAGTTCCATTAGGTCGTTATCGTAAGAAAACTCACGCTGACTGTATGCGACTTTTCCGAGAAACGGTGTGTTCTGTTCTATATGTCTTGCAAAATCGACAGTACCTTTGACATTCCAGTCATTATATCGGCGGCAGATATACGTCTTGAACAAGCCTTTCCGCATAGCCGTCTTGAGGTAATACGGAAACAGAAACAGCAGAAAACTGAACAGTCGATTATCCGGATCGGCATCGGACTCCAAATCAACAATGTTCGGAAAATCCAGAACCTTATCCAAAAGATACTGGAAAAAGTGATCCTCACCTGTTCCGCAGAAGCGAGACTCAATGACAAGCCGCTCATCACCGCAGCCAACGAAGCCCATTACATTGCTGGAATGATAGACATCATTGACACTCTGCAGCACCATTTGATCGCGCGTAATATCTCTTGCATCTTTTACGATTTCCGGAAATACAAATATGCCTTCGCGCTCAAGCTGCTCCAATGTCTTATCTGCAATTTTTCCTGTCAGAGTTCCGATAGGAGAAAAGGCGTCCTTTTTATGCAGTGAATTATCCTTGATTTTGAGCAGCTTCATTTGTATCACCCCATACGGTTTTCGGATAACCGTATGCTTTTGCAAAGCGATTCATAAGACCTTCCTCATCATACATTCCCTGAATGTATTCCCGCAGGAGGGGGTGTAAATAATCGGTCCAAAGCTGGTTGAAATCAAGCGTTTTCAGCTTCAGAAAATAAGACGCACCAATTTGGTAGTTTTCGTTCAAGTCTTCAACGGCTGCAATCTCTTTGTTGAGAGCAGACATTCGCTTGATTGCCTCAGCTTCCAGTTCCTCGTTTTCCAACGATGACAGCATCTCAAGACGTTCATCTGCCCGGAGTTCCACGAAACGGAAGCGGCGGCGCATGGCAAAATCAAAGCTGTCCACAGAGCGGTCAATGTCGTTCATGGTGCCGATGATATAGACATTCTCCGGAATATAGAACTTTTCGTTTGGGTCGGAATGCAGATTGGAATACTGCGTGGAGATTTCTCCGGCTTTGCCGCGATAACCGGGGTCTATTGCAAAGAACAGCTCGCCGAATATTTTGGATATCTCCCCGCGGTTGATCTCGTCGATAATAAATATATATTTTTTCAGCTCGGTCTGTTTCATTCGGACTTTTGAAGCCGTGCTTTTCTTCGCTCGGATGGCTTTGTAGATGGCAAAGTCATAGGAATATCCCTGCGTGGCAAAGTTCTTTCCAAAGAAGGTCGTAATATCCTTTATTTTGTCGAACTTTTGCCCGGACTCCAGCAACTTCCGTACTTCATCCAGATTTAAGGTGAGCTGGCTGGTTGCGTTTCCGGGAATGAAGATATTGATATGCCGGTCATCCACACCGGTGATGGTAAATTCATTTCCGTTGATCGTCTTAAATGTGTCAACGCCAAACGCAACGCCGGAGAAAAACTCCGTTATGGCGTCCTGAACGGTGACTTCCCGTTCTACCTCTTCTCTGGTTTTTTGCGAGTCCTCAAAGTTTTTCCTGGCACGGGCAACAAACTTTTTGAAAATGCCGTCCTGCAATTCAAAGCCCATCGTCCCGTCATCATGAATTTTCGGTCTCAGTCCTTCAACAAAATCGGAATAATCGTAGTTTGGATGGAACTGGACAAATTCTACCTGCGTTTTCTGCTCATCGGTGAGGAGCGTGTAATCGTCAAAGTATCCGTTGCTGATAATATCCGCAGCGATTTCTTTGGCAAGATAGGACTTGCCGGTGCCGGGCGCACCACGGAAAATCAGATTTTTTGATTCGATCAGCATGGAAGAGAAGGGGTTCCGGTATCCTTTGAACTGCTGGACAAGCTCTTCCTGGACAGCGGCCTCCGTTTCTGCCGCTGCGGTCTCTTTCACGTCCTTTTCTCGATATGTCAGGAGAAACTGATCCCCCGGCTCGCCGAAACGTTTCAGGCACTCCTGAACGAAGAAAATCGTGGAAAAGATATTCCAACAGTAGATAACGAACTGACGGCCGTTGCCATAGCCGTAGGTCATATATTCCAAGGTGTTGCGGTGTTCCTTAAATTCGTCAACGCTTGCAAAGATCCCGCGGATCATATCGCGGCCCGGGCTGTATTTACAAACGGGAAAGTTTTCTTTGTCTTCAACAGTCAGCGCGGCAAGCTGTTTCTCGAATACCTGACAGGCGATGCGCGGCAGTGTCTGGTTTGAATTCCGCCGTTCGCCTTTGCTGTAGGCACGTCGGATCACATCACCGTTTGCCTTCGTGAAGTATACATCGAGAGGCTTATAATTATCGCCAAGGTTCAGATCATCCATGGAAAAGCGCTCATCGGTAGACACAACGCTCTCGGCAGTAATGGACAGCTCAAACTTCTCCTGCTGTTTTGTCTCAATGAAAAACCCCAGATTCTCCAGATAATTCCTTGCTTCTATGGTATTAAAACTATCTGTGGAAATGTCTGTGCCATTGCCCAAATGATCCGCTACAGCAATCACATATTTCGGGGGATATCGCTTTCCGTCATTGGACACAAGTTCATACCTCGTGCTCTTGTTTTGAAAAGGTATTCCATTCGTATCAATAAACTTCAAGGCTTCGATGATATACTCTCTTTTTAATTTCGGAATGGCCATGATAACCCCCTGTTGTGTTATATAGAAATATAGAAAAAACCCCACGGAAGATAACTTTCTATCAACCGTGAGGTTCTTATTTGGTACGCCAGACGGGATTTGAACCCACGACCTTTGGCTCCGGAGGCCAACACTCTATCCAGCTGAGCTACTGGCGCATTTATCAGCTTAATTATTATAGCAAGCCGAAACGGAAAAGTAAAGAGGAATTTTCCCATGGTTTTCGACAATGGCGCGAAACAGGAAAGAATAGAATTGACCGGCTGCTTTTCAGGGCAGCCGGTCTCGCATGGGGGATCAACAAAGAGAAAAGGATGGAGATGGATCGATATATAACAACCAGGAAAGGGGAGCCCCGGTGTGTTACCAATTTTATTTTACAAGCTCGCGGCCCAGTTCGCGGCAGGCTTCAAGCTCGATGTCGCCGGGGGTCTCGCAGCAGATGACGCTCTCGCACACGAGAGAGATGTTCGCGCCGCGGCAGTCCTGCTCCCAGGTGCGCATCCATTCGCCGTCGCCCCAGCCGTAGGAGCCGAAGAGCGCCGCGCTCTTGCCGACAAACTGCTTCTTGCAGGAGGAAAACATCGGCTCGAAAACGTCCTCTTCGAGAACTTCGGAGCCCATGGCCGGGCAGCCGAGCGCCACGGCGTCAAGCCCGGCGAGATCGGCGGCGCTCACGGCGTCCGCGCTGAGAAGGGAGACCTCGGCTCCGGCGTCTTTCATGCCCTCGGCAACGGCGTTTGCCATGGCCTCGGTGTTGCCGGTGCCGCTCCAGTAAATAACAGCTGCTTTTTTCATAACAGAATCTTCCTTTCCGGCGCATCACACCGCGACGGCGAGCTCGGCGATACCGCAGCCGGCTTCGTACCGTTCGCAATAGATGTCCGTGCATTTTTTATATTTGGCAAAAAGCTCTTTCGCTTTCTTCTCGTCGCCGTAGACCTTCCACAGGCCGCTGAGCTTGTAGTTGGCGGCGCGATTTTCGATAAAGCCCTTTACATCCTCGGGGGGATAGCTGAGAAACAGCCCGATCTCGTGCGGGAACTCTTCGCCGCTGCGCAGCTTGCGCGTGAGCGCTGCAAGACATTTTCCGCAGCTTCCGCAGGGGTAACCCTCCTGCCGGAGCAGCTCGGCAGCTTCACTGTTTTGCAGATCGCGGGAAAGCTCCGCCGGGCGGAACAGATAAAGGAGAACGTTCTTTTCGGAATAACGCAGCGGCAGCAGGCAGAGCCCTTTCGGAGCAAAGCAGCGGTTAAGCTGCCGCAAAGATTCTTCCACGCTTTTGCGGGAAGTATACGCACAGGTGAACAGGCTTCCCGTCTTGATCCCCGCCAGTGTGGGTGCGCCCAGTCGGACGATCACTTCTTCAGACATTCGTGAGTCCTCCTTCCGGGCCGCACCGCACAAAGGGGTGAGAGATAATGTGACATGGTGGAAAAGCATACATTCGGGGAAGCGTTTCCCTGTTTGCAAGGTTATCATACGCTAACCACAAAGCCGCATCCGCTCCAAAATGAGCGAACGCGGCTCCAAAATGTTGTTTTTGTGTTGGAATTCGGATCAGACCGGCGCGCAGCTGTCGGCGGTCGCACCGCTGCGGTAGGCGTTGGGGGATACGCCGATGACGCTGCGGAACGCACGGGCAAATTTGCTGGCGTTGTCGTATCCGAACTGCCCGGCGATATCGAGCACCGTCCGGTCAGTGGAACGGAGAAGCTCCGCCGCGGCGTGCATTTTCTGAGCGCGCAGAAACGCCGCCGGAGACATGCCGTAAACGCCCTGGAAGCTCTGCAATATCTGCGTGGCCGAGGCGTGGAACTTTGCGGAGAGCTCCGCCGTTGTGGGGCGCTCCTCCGTGGCGGAGAGCAGATACTCGCTCACGGCGGAGGCAAGGCGTACCTGCGCGCCGGAATAGGCCGGGCGCCGCCGCTCGGTCGGAAGCGCGCTGAGAAAGAGCAGAAGCTCCAAAACCTTCACTTTAAAATACCCCTTGCGGATTTCCTCCGGCACGGAGTACAGCTCCGAAAAAATATGCTCCACGCTCGCGGACGAGCGGGCGGCAAAGTAGCCGCCGTTCGCGCAGAACTTTTCCATCAGCGCCGCCGGGCGGACGTTCACGTCCGAGAGCAGGCACGAAAGACACTCCGGCGCCTGCGCCGGGTCGATCGTTACGGTGATGCCGTGATAATGCCCGGTGGGGAAGCGCGCGGCCTCGTCGGAGGCGTCGCTGCGTGAAACGGCCAGATCCCCCGGCGCGAGAAAATAATATTCGTTCCCCAGCTGCTGTTCAAGCCGCCCCTCGCGGCAGTGGCTGATGCGCATGAGCGAGATCCCCGGCGTGTGTTCGAGTCGGCACTCGTGCGCGTGTATGTCGCAGTACGCGATCTCTATGCCCGGGAATACCGGATAGGCAGTCACAACGGCCTCGCCGTCTGCGCTCTCCGGATGCCGGACGAACCGCCCGTCCGCCTCCGCCGCGGCGCAGCCGGTGCAGGTGTTCTTTTTCTCTTTCATGGGTTTCGATACATCTCCTGTTAGCTGATGCTAACCATAAAATAGCACGATTGGACTGAAAATGCAAGAGCAGCGTCTTGACGGCGGGCGGCGCGGCGGATATTTCGCCGCTTTCGCCCGTATTTCCTTGACTTTTTTACAGCAAAGCTTTAAAATAATAAAACTTTGCGAAAACAGGAAAACGAGCAGGTTTTCCGGTCAAGAGGGAATCGATGAAGAAAAAGAATGTAAAGAGCTTTTCGACCCGCTGGGGGTTCATCCTCGCGTCGGTCGGCTCGGCCGTCGGCATGGCGAACGTCTGGGGCTTTCCGAATAAAATGGGCAGCAATGGCGGAGGCGCATTTCTGCTCATTTATATTCTGTTCGTGCTGATCTTCAGCTATGTCGGCCTCCCGGCGGAGTTCGCCATGGGCCGCCGCGCCGCCACCGGCACGCTCGGCGCTTACGAAAACGCCTGGGCCACCCGCGGCAAAGGGGCAGGGAAGACGGGCGCGGTGCTCGGCTGGCTGCCGCTCGCGGGCTCGCTCTGCATCGCGATCGGATACGCCGTTATCGTGACTTATGTTCTCAAGGCGCTCGTGGACTCCGTTGCCGGTACGCTTATGACCGCGGATGCCGCGGCGTGGTTTTCGGACTTTTCCTCGCGGGACTTTTCCGTGATCCCGTATCATATCATTGTCGTCGCCGGAACGCTTTTGACGCTCTTCCTCGGCGCGCACAGCATCGAAAAGACGAACCGGATCATGATGCCGGTATTCTTCCTCATCTTTGTCGTCCTCGTGGTGCGCGTGGCGTTTCTGCCGGGCGCGGCGGAAGGATACAAGTTCATGTTCACGCCGCGCTGGGAGATGCTCTGCGACCCGATGATCTGGATCTGGGCGATGGGACAGGCATTTTTCTCTCTGTCCGTCACGGGCAGCGGCATGATCGTTTACGGCGCGTACCTCTCGAAAGAAGAGGACGTTGTCGGCGTGGCGCAGCACACGGCGCTCTTTGACACGATCGCCGCCGTGGTCGCGGCGCTCGTCATCATCCCCGCGTGCTTCTCCTACGGGCTGGATGTCGGCGCGGGCCCGAGCCTCCTTTTTGTGACGCTCCCGACCATTTTGCAGGACATTCCGCTCGGCCGACTCTTTGCGATCATTCTCTATGTCGCCATGATCTTCGCGGGCGTCAGCTCGCTGCAGAACATGTTTGAAGCGGTGGCGGAATCGCTGCTGTACAAATTCCCGAAGCTCAGCCGCAAAGCGGTGCTTGTGCTGCTCGGCGTCATCTGCCTCGGCTGCGGCATCGGCATGGAGACGATCTCCAAATGGGGCCCGTGGATGGATCTCGTGTCCATTTACATCATCCCCATCGGCGCGACGCTTGGCGCGGTCTCGTGGTTCTATGTGATGAAAAAGGACGAGCTTCTCTCCGCCATCAACACCGGAGCGGGACGCGAGCGCGGCGCGGTCTGGTACGCCGTCGGGCGGTATGTGTACGTTCCTCTCGCCGTGATCCTCTGCTGCGTGGCGCTCTTCCGCCATGTGGCGTTCTGATGCGCCCTTTTTTGTAAATAAATGGGGACTTTCTTGTAAATTTTGGTGTATTTCTCAAAAACACTTGCGCGTAACAAGTATATAGATTATACTAAACTCAAAAGAGAAGAACTCTGCACGGCGACTTACGCCGAAAAAACAATTGAAAATGTCGGCAAATGGCAAATGTTATATTTTTTATATATAATAATTTGCGGAATAGGGTGCAATTCCCTGCGAGTCGGTCACTGTGATGCCGTCCGAAGTACCGGAACGGATAAGTCAGATACGCAAAGCCCGTTTGCCGAGACACCTGCCTGTACCGGGTCTGTCTCACACATCACAGAGGGATTTCTTCATATATGTCTGTTTTGCGTCTGTACGGCTTCGGCGGTACGGACGCTTTTGTTTTATTCGGCAGTGCCGGCCGCGCGAAAAAAATAAAAAGGAGAAATGAGAATGAAGAAAAAACACAGCTCCTCAGCCTGCTTCTGGTTTTGACAATGCTTCTGGCATTCGTTCCGGCCAGCGCGCAGGCGGTGGACGAGACGCCGTATGATCTCCGTGTTCTGACCTTTGAGGACGCGGATTATAAGGGCGGCGCAAACTTTGCCGGCGGCAGCGACTGGACTTCGCTGATCGACGATCCGCAGTACGGCGGCCCGCTGCTTTACGGCGGTGGCGAGGGTTTTAGCACGGAAAGCGAAGCATATAAGTGGACCGATGAAAATAACACTATGCTTTCACACGTTTTTCCGTATAACTATAATGCATACTGCTATTGGGGCGGTGGACATGCCATTTCCAACTATGGCAGCGGAGACATTGCCGATTACGGCGGTTTTCAAACGCAGCTTACCGTATATAAAAAGGGCGTTTCGGGACTGACGCGCACCGGCGCCGGACATAACGGCTCGGATAACTTTGCCGTGCATTATGGCTATATCGATGGCAGCGCATATAATAAAACCGAAGTTCTGCCAGCTTTTTCTTTTGCCGACGGCGTTGAGCGTGTGGTTGACCACATGTATATCACCAATACGACGTACGCGCTCAATTGCTACATCGACGGTAATGGCCTCACCGCAAAGATCGGAGAGGATGACTGGGTCAAGGTCGTTGCAATCGGCTACGACGCCAACGGCAAAAAGACCGGCGAAACGGACATCTACCTCTGCAACGGGCCGGACAATATCGTAATGGACTGGACAAAGTGGGATCTCTCCGTACTCGGAAAAGTTCACAAGGTCGCGTTCAACGTTACCGGTTCGAGTGACAACGGCTACGGTTTCTCCCAGCCGGCGTATTTTGCCTATGACGACGTGGCGGTGCGCTTTGAAAAGCCGGTTTCTGCGACCGGCATCAAAATAAGCTCGTCGAAGCTGGAGCTTTCTGTCGGAGAGACCGCTTCGCTGACCGCGACGCTGACACCGGCGAATACGACAGAAGCTGTTGTGTGGACAAGCTCAAACGTTGATGTCGCTGCGGTTGAGAACGGGACTGTCACGGCGAAGAAAGCCGGCACCGCTACCATTACGGCAGTTTGCGGCAATGTGAAAGCGGAATGCGCCGTTACAGTAACGGCATTGCCGATCGCTGTTTCGACAGGAGACACTGCTGCGGTAGTGTCAAAGCTCGGTAAGATGCAATATTATGCTGCACTGCCTTACGGCAGCACAGCGACGATCGAGGTGGCCGATGCTGCGTTTTTGTTGGTATCGGATGCCAGTTCTAATTATATCAACGAGGAAGGAGCTAACCCCTTTACTCTGACGGCGGCACAGCTGGAAAAACTTTTTTTGACGGATGTGAGTTCGGTGCCGTTTGCTCCGGCAAAATACAGTAAAATCGCCTATATGTCCATTATGGACGCAGCAAATGACCGTACCTATGATCTCTATCTGGAAATGACGCGCGAAGCTGTTGCAGCCACGGGAGTGACGCTCGACAAGAATGTTTTGACGCTGAAGCCGAATGAAACGGCAAAGCTGACCGCGTCGGTTTTGCCGGAGAATACGACCGACTCTCTGGAGTGGACAACCTCCGATGCGAGTATTGCGACAGTGAAGGACGGCGCGGTTACAGCATTAAAAACCGGCACCGCTACCATTACGGCAGTTTGCGGCAGTGCCAAAGCGGAATGTGTTGTTACGGTGGAAGCATCCACGCCGGTCGATGGTGTAGAACTCAGCAAAAATACCATAACGCTGTTTCCGGACGAGACAGCAGAGCTTACAGCGAGAGTAAGCCCTGCAAACGCAACCGATAAGAGCATAACATGGGAATCCGAAAACGCGGATGTCGCGTCGGTGAAGAATGGTATCATTACGGCTCGAAAGGCCGGCGAAACGATCATTACCGTAAAGACAACGGATGGCGGCTTTACGGCGAAATGCAGGGTGACCGTAAAGACCGCGGTTGAACCGAAGCTGGAGAGCGGAATTTACCAAATCGGCACGGCCGAAGAGCTTGTGTGGTTCGCGAAGAAGGTCAATGGCGGGGAAAACGCTCTCTCTGCGGTACTGACGTCGGATATAGATCTTTCCGAAATCAACTGGACGCCGATTGGCGGAAATACGGTCAAATTCGGGGGAATCTTTGATGGCGCGGGACATGTCATTCGAAATCTTTCGGTGGATTACGCAACCAAGGCATCCGGCGAGCGTGTGTATCTTGGGCTCTTCGGCTGCGTTGAGGGCACAAAAGATGCGCATGCCGTCATCAAGAACTTTACCGTTTCCGGCAGTATGACGGCCAAGAGCGATTATTCCGTCTACGGCGGGAACATCGCTGGCGTTGTTGCCGACGGAAAATATCTTGATCTCTCCGGTGTTGTTTCCCGCGTTGCGGTGAACGCGGATGAGAACACCGGCAAGGCCTGCGGCGTCGGCGGGTTTGCCGGCGTGATGGTGGACTGCACCGTGACCGACTGCGGCAATGAGGGAAATGTTTCCGGTGTGAAGAATATCGGCGGCTTCTGCTATGAGCTGTATGCCGGCACTATGACCGGGTGCTACAATACCGGCAGCGTGACGGCAGCTGGCACGTACGTTGGCGGCATTATGGGCTACGCCAAGAAAGCAACGATCCAAAACGTATACAATCGCGGCGCGGTATCCACCACGAAAAATATGGTCGGCGGTCTCGTCGGCGTTATGGATGCCTCCACGGTGACGAATGCCTACACCACAGGGACCGTTGCGGTCGTGGAGACCGGCGGTACGGCTGTAGGTGCGGCCATTGGCTGGGCGGGGAAAGTTTCGAACGTCTACTATCTGGAGGGAACCGCAGAAAAGGGCATCGGCCGTGCGGACGACACGTCGGCTGCGACGGCGGAAGCAAAAACAGCGGATCAGATGCAGGCTCTTCAGGGAGTACTGGGCGGATATTTCAAGGCGGACACCAACGCCGTCAACGGCGGCTATCCGGTGCTGCAATGGCAGCCGGGCGACGTCGTGGAGGCGACTTTGACCGGCATCCACATTACCAAAGCCCCCACCAGAACGGAGTACACAGAAGGCGAGAGCTTTGACGCTGCCGGCATGGTTGTCATGGCGGTCTACAGCGACGGGAACGAAAAGGAAATCAGCGATTACACGATTGAAAACGGCGAAGCTCTGACGGCCGGTATGACAAGCGTGACGGTGAAATCCGGGGACTTTACGGCAGAACAGCCTGTGACCGTGACAAAGAAAGACGTCAAGGCGGAATACACGCTGACGATGCCGGCGGACAAGACCGTGAACGCGGGCGAGGCCGTGGCCGTCCCCGTGACGCTGAGCCACACGGGAGACGAGACCACGTTCCACGCGGCGGACATGGTTTTCACCTACGATACCGATAAGCTGACCTACGTTTCCGTCGATGTCCCGGACAGCAACTGCTCCGTAGACGCGGCAACGGCCGGCAGGGTCCATGTGCAGGCCTACGGCGAGGCGAAAAACCTCGGCGAGGCGTTCACGCTGAACTTCACGGTCAAGACCACGGCGGCGGGCACCGCGACCGTGACGGCGACGAGCGCGAAGATCGACAAGTCGGCGAACGCCGTTGCGAAGGACGCGCCGGAAGCGCAGCTTCTGGATGCGGAAACGATGCTCACGATCAAGGCGGTGCACAACGTCACGCTCGACCCCATCTTCACGGGCAATTTGACCGTAGAGGACGGCGCGGACTACACCTTCTCCAAGACGGATAAGGACAAGAGCCACTACGAATACACCAACGTCAAGGCGACGGTGGACGGCAAGGATGTTGAAGTTGTCGATAACGGCGACGGCACCTATACCGTGAAGAACGTCACCGGCGATCTCACCGTGACCGGCAAGAGAACGGCGAAGACCTATTCCGTAAAGGTGGAAGGCACCGGCGCAGAGGATATGACGGCGGCGTCGAGCGCGATCTACGGCGAGGACTTCAAGTTCACCCTCGACAGGAAGGACGGCTTCCGGTACACGGTCGCCGTGAAGGTCGGCGACAAGAGTGTTACGCCCGATACGACGGATAACCTCTCCTACACCATCCCCGGCGCGGACGTGACCGGAAACATCGTCATCACCGTGACGAAGGACGCCATTCAGGTGGAGAAGACCACGGTCAACTTTGAGGGCAGCGGCGCGGGCGACGTCAATGGCGGCACGTCCCAGGATACGCCGACCGGCGCGGACTTCACGTTCACCGTGAACGAGGACGCGAAGTACAACTACACTGTGAAGCTCGGCGATGAGGTGCTCACCGGCACGAATGGCAGCTACACGATCCCCGGCGTCAAGGTCGTCTCCGGTGCGATCACCGTGACGGTCGAAAAGACGGTCAGCACGCAGGGTGTGAAGGTGCAGCAGTACGTGAAGCTGGAGAACCAGCAGTCCGTCTGGCTCGTGACCGTGGAAGCGGATCCCGGCGCGAACAATGTGTACACCTACGGCGGAGAGAGAATGTTCAAGACCACGAAGTACGGCACGAACGGAACGTATGCGTATCTCGTGATCGCGCCGACGCTCTCCGTGAAAGACGCCGCGGCGCAGCTCGGCATCACGGCAGGCGAAGCGGCCGAAACGGTCAGCTACGGCGGCGATGTGAACGGCTCGAGCGTCATAGACATCAACGACGCGCAGCTCGTGTACGACCTGTACAACGCGCACTATTCGGACTTTACCACGGTCTCGATGTACAAGTTCCTCTGCGCGGACATTGCGGACGACACGCCGGAAGGCTCGACGCTCCTGAACGTCAGCGACGCGGTGGCGGTCATCAGCAAAATCAACCAGCAGTAATTTTCCCCATCCCCGCAAGCCTCCCCCATCCGGGGGAGGCCTGTGGAGGATAATTTGCAGTGAAATCACAGCGGCGTGCCGTTCGGGACGCCGCTGTGATTTTGTTAAATATTTTCTTTCGGTTGAAATAACGCCGCTTTCCATGTAAAATGAAAGGAGTAATTTCTTTCCGGAGGAACGCCATGATCAGCCTTTGCAGCGATTGGGAATTCACCCGCGAGTGGAGCGCCGGCTTTGCCCGCGGCGAGGGACGCTTTCCGCTTGTCGATCTCCCGCACACGGCAGGGGAAGTGCCGCTGCACTATGCAAAGCCGGAGGACTATGCCGGCATCTGCGGCTACCGGCGAACACTCTCCGTACCGCTCGAGTATCGCGGCAAGCGCCTCTTTCTGCAGTTTGACGGCGCGGCGCATTTTGCCGAGGTATATTTGAACGGCGAAAAGCTCGCCGAGCACGCCTGCGGCTACACGGCCTTTCGCGTGGAGATCACGTCCGCCGTGCGCTACGGCATGGAAAACCGTCTCGCCGTGCGGCTCGATACGACGGAGAATCCCGCCGTACCGCCGTTCGGCTTCGTGCTGGACTATCTCGCTTATGGCGGGCTGTACCGCGAGGTGTGGCTCGATGTCCGCGGCGCGGATGTGATCGAGGACGTATTCGTCACAACGCCGACGCTTACGCGCGCCGAGATCGCCCTTACCGTCTCCGACAGCAGCGCCCGCCGGCGCGTCACGCTGCTCGACGCGGCGGGCGCGGTCTGTGCCGTGACGGAGGGTGACGATAATTCATATTATGTTAACTACTCAAACGCCCGCCCGTGGACGTTGGATGACCCGAATCTCTACTCGATCCGCGCCGAGCTGCTTGACGCGAGCGGCGCCGTGACCGACGAAAAAACGGTCCGTTTCGGCTTCCGCACGGCGGAATTCCGCCGCAGCGGGTTTTATCTCAACGGCGAGCGCGTATTCCTCCGCGGTCTGAACCGCCACCAGTGCTATCCCTACATGGGCTACGCCGCGCCCGAAGCGCTCCAGCGCGAGGACGCGCGGATATTGAAGGAAGAGCTTTGCTGCACGGCGGTGCGCACGTCGCACTACCCGCAGAGCCAGCACTTTATCGATGCGTGCGACGAACTGGGACTGCTCGTGTTCACCGAACTTCCCGGCTGGCAGCACATCGGTGATGCGGCGTGGAAGCGCCGGTCGGTCGAGAATGTGCGCGAGATGGTGACGCAGTACCGCAATCATCCGTCCATCGTCCTCTGGGGCGTTCGCATCAACGAAAGTCTGGATGACGACGAATTTTACCGTGAGACGAATGCCTTGGCGCATTCGCTCGATCCGTCCCGTCAGACCTCCGGCGTGCGCTATCTTGAAAAGAGCCATCTTTTGGAGGACGTATACGCCTATAACGACTTTTCGCACGACGGCACGGCGCCCGGCGCGAAGAAGCGCAGCACCGTGACGCCGGATATGGATAAGCCCTATCTCATTTCCGAGTGCAACGGCCACATGTTCCCGACGAAGTCCTTCGACCCGTGGGAAAAGCGGCAGGAGCACGCGCTGCGCCATGCGCGCGTGCAGAACGCCGCCGCATCCGACGGCGAGATCTCCGGCTGCTTCGGCTGGGTGATGTTTGATTATCCGACGCACAAGGACTTCGGCTCGGGCGACCGCGTGTGCTATCACGGCGTGATGGACGCCTTCCGCAACCCGAAGCTTGCCGCGGCGCTCTATGCCTCGCAGGGGGACAAGACGCCGGTGCTCGAGATCGGCTCGCCGATGGATATCGGCGATTATCCCGCGGGAAACATCGGTGATATCTGGGCGTTTACGAACGCCGAGGAGGTCGCGCTTTATAAGAATGACCGGTTCGTCGCGTCGTTCCGCACAAAGGGCTGGGACGGTCTGCCGCACGGCCCTGTGGCGATTGACGATACGATCGGCGAGCTGCTCGAAACGCAGGAGCATTTCCCGCACGACAAGGCGGAGCTGCTGCGAAAATGCCTTGTTTCCGCCGGAAAGAACGGTCTGGCCGGGATGCCGGTCGCGGACAAGGCGCGCATGGCGTGGGCCATGGCGCGCTACAAGCTCACGATGGACGACGGCGTGGCGCTCTTCGGAAAGTACGTCGGCAACTGGGGCGGCGCGGCGACGCGCTGGCGCTTTGATGCCCGTACCGGCGGCAAGACCGTTGCGAGCGTGACGCGCGCCTCGGGCGCGGCGCTGCACATGGAAGTGCGCGTGAGCAAAACGGCGCTTTGCGAAGGGGATACCTGGGACGCCGCCGCGGTGCGCGTCCGTATTCTCGATGAACACGGCACCCCGGCCCCCTATGCGCAGCTCCCGGTGCGGTTCTCGCTTACGGGCGCGGCGGCGCTCATCGGGCCCGACACCGTGACGGCCGAGGGAGGCATGACCGGTACCTATGTGCGCACCACGGGCGAGCGCGGGGAGGCCGTTCTCCGCATTTCCGCCGCCGGTTTACCGGAGAAAGAAGTGCGCTTCTCGATACAAGGACAAAACGTCGAACAGGAGTGAAGAATATGGAACTCTTATGGCGCGTGGAACTGGAAAACGGAGCGACTGTCACCGGCAGCACGCTGATGCAGCCGGGAGAGAACCGCATCGTCTGCGACCTTCCGGACGATACGCTTAAAAGCGTGACCGGCGCGATGCTCTGGGATGCGGAGGCGGGCGAGCGCATTTTCATCAACGGCTTTCAGAGCTGGACGTACTCGCCGGAGTGCGGTGTGAAGGACCGCACGCCCTCCTTCGCGAGCCCGCTGGCGCGCTTCAAGCCGCTGGGACTGGAGCGCTACGGCGATTACTATTTCACCGATTACCCGGAAACGCCGGGCGTGACGCACGGCGAATCCTATGCCTACTGGCGGCGCGGCGAGCATTTCCGGCTGCTCGGCTCGCTCGATGAATCGAGCGGCTACACCATGATCCGCTATGACGCCAACGCCGGGAAGCTCACGCTCTCGCGCGACTGCTGCGGCGTGCGCTGCAACGGAGAGTTCCATGTTTTTGATCTCTTCTATGCCGAGGGCGCGGAGAAGGAGGTCTACGACGGCTGGTTTGCCGCCATGGGCCTGCCGAAAAAGCCCGCGGAGCGCATTGCCGGGTATTCAAGCTGGTACAACCGCTATCAGGATATCGACGAGAAATGCATCCTCTCCGATCTCTCCGGCTGCGCCGGGGTTCTCTCCGAGGGCGATGTATTCCAGATCGACGACGGCTGGGAGCCTGCCGTGGGCGACTGGCTGACGACGGACGCGAAGAAATTCCCGAAGGGATTGCGCGGCACGGCGGACAAGATCCATGAAAATGGCTTTCGCGCGGGTCTCTGGCTCTCGCCGTTCGTCTGCCAGAAGGATTCGGAGATCTTCCGGCGGCACAAGGACTGGCTGCTGCGCGTAGACGGCAAGCCGTGGTACTGCGGCATGAACTGGGGCGGCTTCTATGCGATCGATTTTGACCATCCGCAGGCCGCGCAGTACCTGCGCGACGTGTTCCGCCGCGTGTTCACCGACTGGGGCTTCGATCTTGTGAAGCTCGATTTCCTCTATGCCGCCGCGCCGGTCAATCTCCCGACGGAGAGCCGCGCAAAGCGCATGCGCCGCGCGATGGGTTTCCTGCGCGAGATGTGCGGCGAGCATCTCATCATCGGCTGCGGCGCACCGCTCATGCCTGCGTTCGGGCTTGTGGACTACTGCCGCATCGGGTGCGATGTGGGGCTCGATTGGGACGGCTCGTTCATTATGAAAATGGCGCACCGCGAGCGCATCTCCACAAAGCATTCACTCGAAAATACGCTCTTCCGCCGCGGTTTGAACGGCCGCGCTTTCGGGAACGATCCGGATGTGTTCTTCCTCCGCAGCGACAATCTCAAGCTCTCCGGCGGGCAGAAAACGATGCTTGCGCGCGCCGACGCGCTGCTCGGGAGCGTGTTCTTCACCTCCGACGACATGAATGCCTACGACGAGGAAAAGCGCGAGATCTACCGCGAGCTGCGCCGGCTGCTGGACGCCGAAAACGTGCGTGTACGCATGGACGGCATGCCGCGCATTGAATATACGCTCGACGGCGAGGAGCAGCGTCTCGCGCTGCCGTTCCTTACAGCCGATATGTGATACCCTGAAAGGAGGGAATTTTATGGAAGAAAGACGGGAAACGAATCCCCGCGTAAACTTCCTTATCAACATTGCGTACTGGGCGGTGATCGTTGCGATCATCTTCCTGGTGTTCAAGTACCTCATCAACATAATGATGCCGATCTTCCTCGCGTTCATTTTCGCGGCGGTCGTGCGTCCGATCTCCCGCGCGCTGAGCCGGGAAACGCGCTATGTTCGCGGCAAGGACGGGAACAAGGTCCTCGTGAAGCGGAAATTCCATATGAACCGCAATGTGGCCGGCATCATCAGCGTGCTTGTGCTGTTCATCGTTGTCGGCGGCCTTCTGACGCTCATCGTCGTCCGCCTGACCGATACGATCGTGGATTTCGTGTCGTTCGCGCCGACGTTTTATGAACAGAGCGTCCTCCCCGGCATCACAAAGCTCTATAACTGGGTGCTGGAGGTAGGCGAACGGTTCGATGTGTCCATCATGGACGCTATAGAGCAGGCCCTGCCCGGCATGATCTCCAATCTCGGCAGCACGGTCACCAACCTCTCCGGCAAGATCGTCAGCGGCATCACCGGCATTGCGAGCCGCCTGCCGAGCATATTGCTCAACAGCATCATCTGCCTGATCGCCACGGTCTTTATTTCCGTGGACTTTGACCGCATCAGGCTCTTCATTCGGAAAAACCTGCCCGAAAAACCGCTGCGCGTTGCGGTGAATGTCAAGAACTCGTTCCTTGAGATGATCTGGCAGTTCATCAAGTCCTATGCCATCATCTTCTGCATCACCGTGGCGGAGATCACCGTCGGCCTTCTGATCGTCGGCGTGGGGAACCCGCTGCTTTTCGGTATCCTCATCGGCATTTTTGATGCGCTGCCCATCGTCGGCAGCGGCATGATCCTTCTTCCGTGGTCGATCATCACGCTTCTCACCGGCAACACGATGCGCGGTCTCGGCATCCTCATCATCTATGCCGTCGTTGTAATCGCGCGCCAGATCATTGAGCCGAAGATCGTCGGCAAGCACGTCGGTCTGCGCCCGATCGTAACGCTCACGTGCATGTACGCCGGTTCCAAGCTCTTCGGCGGTCTTATCGGTCTTTTTGGTCTGCCGATCACCGCCGCCATTATCATGGATCTCAACTCGAGCGGTATTTTCCATATCTTCAACTCCGTGGGGGATGACCTGAACGACGGGGACGAAACGGGAGCCGGCGAAGCGGAAACAGGCGAAGCCGGGACGAACAAATCCGGAACGGACGGAGAGAAAAACGCATGACGATCAATATTTTAGCCATTGGCGACGTTGTCGGGCAGACCGGCCTCGCCGTTCTCAAGGAGCATTTAAAGCCGCTCCAAAAGCTCAAGGGCGTTTCCTTCACCGTTGTGAACGGGGAAAACGCCAACGTTGTCGGCATCACGCCCGCGCAGGCGGACGCCATTCTCGCCGCCGGAGCGGACGTTGTGACGCTCGGCAACCACACATGGACGCGCTGGGAACTGCAGCCGTATCTCGACGAGAAGGCGCGCATCCTGCGCCCGGCGAATTACGCCCCGCAGTGCCCCGGCCGGGGCGATGCGACGTATACAACGCCGTTCGGCCCCATCCGCGTTATCAATCTTCTGGGGCGGTTTTCTCTCGATACGAACACCGATAACCCGTTCCCGACGGTGGACGCGCTGCTCGCGGAAAATCAGACGCGCATGGTGCTCGTTGATATGCACGCCGAGGCGACGAGCGAGAAGCTCGCCATGGGCTGGTTTCTCGATGGGCGCGTCTCCGCCGTGTGGGGCACGCATACGCATGTCCAGACCTCGGACGCGCGGATTTTACCGCGCGGCACGGGATACATTTCCGATCTCGGCATGACGGGGCCGAGCGAATCGGTGCTCGGCATCGCGCCGGAGCAGTCCATCCGCAAATTCCTCGGCGACCCTCCGCGCCGGTACGAGCAGGCGAAGGGCCCCGGAAAGCTCGAAGGCGCGGTCTTCACCGTCGATACCGAAACCGGCGCATGCACCGCGGTCGAAGCGATCCGCATAACGCCATGATCCGGATCATCCATGCTGCCGATCTGCATCTCGATTCCCCCTTTGAATCGCTTGACGCGGAAAAGGCATCCGTCCGCCGCAGCGAGCAGAGAGCGCTTTTGGAGCGCATCGCGGCGGAGGTAAACCAGCGAAATGCCGATCTCCTGTTCCTTGCCGGAGATCTTTTGGACAGCGGCAGCGCCTACGCCGAGACCGGCGAGGCGCTGCTTGCCGCGCTCGGAAAAGTGCGCATCCCCGTATTTATCGCGCCGGGAAACCATGACTGGTACTCCCGGCGCTCGCCGTATGCGCTCCTGCCATTCCCGGATAACGTCCATATCTTCCGCATGCCCCATTTGGAGAGCGTTTGCCTGCCCGAGCTCGGCGCGCGCGTCTGGGGCGCGGGGTATACGTCGCCCTCGTGCGAGGCTCTTCTGTGCGGCTTTCATGCCCCGGCGGAGGAGGGCGTAACGCAGCTTCTGGTGCTGCATGCCGAGCCGGGCCGCGCAGGCTCGCCGTACTGCCCGGTGACGGAGGAGGAGCTCTCGCAAAGCGGCATGCGATATGCCGCGCTCGGTCATATCCATCTGGGGAGCGGCCTGCGCCGTGCCGGAAGCTGCTTTTATGCCTGGCCGGGCTGTCCGGAGGGGCGCGGCTTTGACGAGTGCGGCGAAAAGGGAATTTTGCAGATCGATATTGACGGCGAAACGGTGAAAGCCGGTTTCATCCCGACCGCTGCGCGCCGGTATGAAAAGCTGCGCGTAGAGCCGGGGGCGGATGCTCTCGCCGCGATCCGCGCCGCGCTGCCAAAAGACACGGCGGACGATGTATATAAGATCATCCTGACCGGCGAGAGTTTTGCCGCGCCGGATCTTGCCTATCTCCGGCAGGCGCTGGAACGGGATTTCTTCGCGCTCACTTTCTCGGACGAAACGGTTCCGCCGCGCGATCTCTGGCGGCGCGCCGGGGAGGACAGCCTCGCCGGGCGGTTTCTGCGCCGGATGCAGCGGCGCATCGAAGCCGCGCAGACCGAAGAGGAAAAGAAAATGCTCCTGCGCGCCGTGCGCTGCGGCATTGCTGCGCTCGAAGGTTGGGAGGTGCGGCTGTGATCGTGCGGAAAATGACGGCGAGCTTCGGCGTGCTGCAAAACCGCACGCTTGAGCTGTCACCGGGGCTGAATATCATTGAAGCGCCCAACGAATACGGAAAAACAACGTGGTGCGCGTTTCTGCGCGCCATGCTCTACGGCATCGACACCGCCCAGCGCGGCCGCGCCGGGAAAAAGCCGGACAAGGTGCTGTACGCTCCGTGGAGCGGTTCCCCGATGGCGGGGACGATGGAGATCACGTTCGGCGGGAAGGACATTACCCTTTCGCGCTCAACGCGCATTCCCTCGGCGCCCATGCGTGTCTTTTCCGCTGTGTATTCCCGCTCCGGTCAGCCGGTTCTCGATCTTAGCGGGGAAAATGCCGGAGAAACGCTCACCGGCGCGTCACTGCCGGTATTTGAGCGCACGGCGTTCATTGGCCCGGCGGGGCTCGGCGTGCAGCAGGGCGCGGAGCTTGAAAAGAAGATCGCCTCGCTTGTCACGGCAGGGGAGGAGAGCGGCTCGTTTTCGGAGGTGGAGGCGCGGCTGCGCGCCCTGCAGCGAAAGTGCCGTTACCGTACCGGCGGCCGCCTGCCGGAGCTGGAAGCGGAAATGACGGCGGTGAACGAAAAGCTCGCCGCTATCGATAAAACGGCCGAGGAGCTTGCGCGCGCGGAGGAACTGGCAGAAAACGCCCGGTTCCACAGCGCAAATGCCCAGAAAAATTTCGCCGGAGCGCAGGAAAAGCGGCGCGCCGATGCGATGGCGCAGCTCGAAGCCTGCCGTGCGGCGCGTGAAAAGGCCGAAAGCGAGGCCGCGCGGCGTGAGCAGGCGTCTGCCGCGGCAGACGAGGAGCTTCGCGCCGGGATCCTCCGCGGCGCGGAGCCGGACGAGACGGCGGAAAACCGAGCCTTTGACGACGAACGGCGGGCAAAAAAAGCCGAACGCGCGGCAAACGCACGCGGCATGGGACGGTGGGTATGGATACTGCTTGTTCTTCTTGCCGGCGGCTTCGCTGCCGCGGGCTTTTTCCGCAGCGTGTTTTGGATCGGTGCTGCCGCGGCTCTTCTCGCGCTCGCGGCGGTGGGGATCGTATCGGCGTTCCGTTCGCGTGACCGTGCCGATGCCAACCGGGTGCTCCATGAGATACTGGACCGGTACGGCGCCGAAGTGCCGGAGGATATTCCGGAACGGTTCGACGAATATTACGCGCAATGGGAAGAGGCCGACGCCCTCGCCCGTGCGGCGGAGGAAGAGCGCGAATACGCCCGGAGCCTTGCCGAAAAGGAGCTGCGGCTCCATCAGGAACTCGCGGCGATCCTCGGCGGCGACGCCGCGCCGCTCCGCCAGATGTCGGAAAACGAAAAGAAGGAGCAGCTTCTCCGTGAAGAGACGGCCCGCCTGCGCGGACGGCTCGATACGCTTGGCGATCCGCTGGTCTGGAAAACCCGCCTGCGTGAGCTGGAAGCGGAACACGAACGTGTGGAATTTGAGCTGGAGGCACTGACCGCCGCGCTCGACGAGCTGGCGCTTGCCGATGAAGAGATGCGCTCGGAGTTTTCCCCGGCGCTGGCAAAAAGCGCCGCGTCGGTGCTCTCCCGCCTGACCGACGGAGCGTATACGGAGCTCACGCTCGACCGCGAGCTGAATGCGCTTGTCCGCTGCGCCGGGGAACCGGTGCTCCATGAGAGCGCCTTCCTCAGCCGGGGTACAGCCGATCAGCTGTATCTGGCGCTGCGGCTCGCGCTGTGCGATATGCTCCTCGGCGGAGAGGATCCCTGCCCGATCGTGCTCGATGACGCGCTCATCAACTTTGACGATGTGCGCATGGGCTATGCGCTCGACTATCTCGCCGAGATAGCGCAGCACCGGCAGATACTGCTCTTTTCCTGCCACAGCCGCGAAAAGCGGTATATACAAGCAAAAAATGAGGACTGATGCGGAATGCATCAGTCCTCATTTTCTGTATCGGGTTTTTCTTCGGTTTCCACGGCGCTGTCGGTAATAACGCGGATCACATCGTTCCGCACGGAGGCAAAACCGCCGTGCACCACGGTGTGAAACACGGCCTCACCGTGCAGCAGCGCGTCCGCCGGGCCGTCGCCCAGCGCGAGCACCGCCGGAAGATGGCCGCGGTGAAAGCCGACCTGCCCGCCCCCGTGTCCGGTCTCATCATCGCAGACCGTGAGGTGTACGCTGTCGCAGTGAACGTCAACGGCCTCGCCGTGCGGCGTGAGAACAATGAGCTCAAGCGGTGCGGTGGAATCGTTTGTTTTTCCGGTCATGCCGTTATCCCACCCTTTCAGCGGCCCTTGGCGTATACGTCCTCAATGGAACCTGCCATGAGGAAGTTCTGCTCCGGGATGTTGTCGCAATCGCCGCCGAGAATGGCTTCAAAGCCCTTGATCGTGTCCTCAATGTGCACGAACTTGCCGGGCATGCCGGTGAAGCTCTCCGCCACATGGAACGGCTGGGACATAAAGCGCTGCACACGGCGCGCGCGGGAAACGGTTTTCCGATCCTCCGGGGAGAGCTCGTCCATGCCGAGAATGGCAATGATATCCTGCAGCTCATTGTAGCGCTGCAGTACGCGCTGCACTTCCTTGGCGGTCTGGTAATGCCGCTTGCCGACGATGTCGGGCGTGAGCATGCGCGACGAGGATTCCAGCGGCGCGACGGCGGGGTAGATGCCGAGCTCGACGATGCTGCGCGAAAGGACAGTCGTGGCGTCCAGATGGGAGAACGCAGTCGCCGGGGCGGGGTCGGTAAGGTCGTCCGCGGGGACGTAGATCGCCTGCACCGAGGTGATCGAGCCGTTCTTCGTGGAAACGATACGCTCCTGCAGCATGCCCATTTCAGAGGCCAGCGTCGGCTGATAACCGACGGCGGAGGGCATACGCCCGAGCAGCGCGGAGACCTCGCTGCCCGCCTGCGTAAAGCGGAAGATGTTATCGATGAAGAGCAGCACGTCCTTGTGGGAGTGCTCGCGGAAGTATTCGGCGATCGTGAGGCCGGCGAGCGGAACGCGCAGACGCGCGCCCGCGGTCTCGTTCATCTGGCCGAAGACGAGCGCGGTTTTGTCGATAACGCCGGACTCCTTCATTTCGTTCCAGAGGTCGTTTCCCTCACGGGAGCGCTCGCCGACACCGGCAAACACGGAGTATCCGTTGTGCTCAAAGGCGATGTTTCGGATCAGCTCTTCGATGAGGACGGTCTTGCCGACACCGGCGCCGCCGAAAAGACCGATCTTGCCGCCCTTGGCATATGGCGTCATCAGATCGATGACCTTGATGCCGGTTTCCAGCACCTCTCCGGCGGGGACAACGTCGACAAAGTCCGGCGCGCGGTGGTGGATCGGCCAGCGGTCGGCGGCGGGGATCGGACCGGCGCGGTCAATCGGCTCGCCGGTGACGTTGATCATGCGGCCAAGCATTCCCTCGCTTGCCGGAACGGAGATCGGCGCGCCGGTATCCACGGCTTCCATGCCGCGGGACATGCCGTCCGTCGGGCGCATGGAGATGCAGCGCACCTCGCCGTTTCCGAGCTGCTGCAGGCATTCAAGCACATGAACGCTGCCGTTGATGGTGACCTCGACGGCGTGGAAAATATCCGGGACGCTGCTGTGTTCCGGGAAATGCACGTCCACAACGGGGCCGCTGATGCGAGATATGGTACCAATATTTCCGGCGGACATAAGCTACTCTCCTTGCTGCAGATTGCCGGAGGCGATCTCAATGACGCTGGCGGTGACATCCGCCTGTCTCCGGCGATTGATGGTGGTTTCCAGTTTGGCGGCGGATTCCGTCGCGCTGTCGCAGGCGGAACGCATCGCCATGAGCGTGGCGGCCTGCGCGCCGGAGGCGTTGTCGAGCGCCGCGGCAAATACTTCGTTGTTCAGACAGGTGAGCGCGAGCCGCGCGCCGATGGCGGCGGGACTCGGCAGATACAAAATGCCATCCGGGTTCGCGGTCTTATGCGACGCCGGGTCAGGCAGGATCTGCCGGTCGGTCGGCTCCTGCGAGAGCATGTTGCGGTAGCTCTGGTAAATGAGCCGCACGCGGTTCACCGCGCCCGTGGTATAGAGCTTTTTCAGATGCTCGCAGAGCGCGTGCGTCTCTTCGTAATCCGGCACATCGGAGAGAATGAACTCCTCATAGGCAAGCGAATGCTCGCGAAGATATGCGCTCGCCTTGCGGCTGCACGAAATGATGTGCGGCGTTTCATCCTCGGCGGCGAGCGCCCGGTCCATGAAGCGGAAAAGCTCGGCGTTGAAGCCGCCGCAAAGCCCGCGGTTGCTGCCGAACAGAACAAGACAGTTCTTCGGCGAGAGCCTGTCCGCTTCGCGGCAGATCCCGAACCGGCCGAGCAGCGAGAGCATGTCGGCACTGCCGCTGGCATAGGGGGTGAACTCCTCGCGGACCTTGCTCACGCGCGAGTACTTGATCGTGGCGGCGGTGCGCATCGCCTCGGCGAGCTGACCGGTGGCGCGGATGCTTTTCAGCCGCTTTCTGAGCTGCTGCAATCCTGCCATCAGAGCGCCTCCGCAAACGCGGTGAGCGCGGCATGGAGCGCGGCTCTGGTATCGTCGTCGAGCTTTCTGCCGGTTTTGAGCGTTTCGGTGAGAGCCGGCTCCTTCGTGATGAACCACGAGAAGAGCTGGGACGAGAAGTCGTTGAGATCATCCGCTTCCACCTTGTCGGCGTAGCCGCCGGACACGGCGAAGATGAGCAGCGCCTGCTGCCAGTCGTGAAGGGGAGAGAAGCGGTCCTGCCGGAGAGCGGCCATCATCTTGGCACCCGAGGCAAGCGTTTTGCGCGTCGTCTCGTCCAGATCAGAGCCGAACTGCGTAAAGGAGGCAAGCTCGCGGTACTGGGCAAGACCCGTGCGCAGCGAGGAGGCGACCTGCTTCATGAGCTTCGTCTGCGCTGCACCGCCGACACGCGAGACCGAAAGACCGACGTTGACCGCCGGGCGCTGGCCCTCGTTGAAGAGGTCAGTTTCGAGGAAGATCTGGCCGTCGGTGATGGAAATGACGTTCGTCGGGATGTAAGCGGAGATATCGCCCGCCTGCGTCTCGATGACGGGCAGCGCCGTGACGCTGCCGCCGCCGGCCTCGGCGTTGATGCGCGCGGCGCGTTCGAGCAGACGGGAATGCAGATAGAAGATATCGCCGGGGTACGCTTCGCGTCCGGAAGGACGGTGCAGCAGCAGGGAGATCTCACGGTACGCTACGGCGTGCTTGGAGAGATCGTCGTACACGATCAGCACGTCGCGGCCCTTGTACATGAAATACTCGCTCATCGCTGCGCCGGCAAACGGCGCGATATACTGAAGCGACGCGGAATCGGACGCCGTGGCGCACACGATCGTCGTATACTCCATCGCACCGGCGGCTTCCAGCCGCGCGGCGATCTCCGCAACGGTGGCACGCTTCTGGCCGATGGCAACATAGATGCAGAGCACATTCTGCCCCTTCTGGGCGAGAATGGCGTCGATAGCGATGGCGGTTTTGCCGGTCTGACGGTCGCCGATGATGAGCTCACGCTGGCCGCGGCCGATGGGCACGAGTGCGTCGATCGCCTTGATGCCGGTGTGCAGCGGCACGGAGACCGACTGCCGGTCGGGAATGGCGGGCGCCTGGAATTCGATGGGCCGGGTCTCGGTGCTCCAGATGCGGCCCCGGCCGTCGATGGGCTTGCCGAGCGCGTCCACAACGCGGCCGAGCATCGCCTCGCCGACGGGCACGCTTGCCATCTTGTTCAGACGGCGCACGCGGCTGTAGCTGTCCACATGGTCGTAGCGGCCAAAGATGATGCAGCCGACGCGGTCGGCCTGAATGTCCATGACCATGCCGCGCTCGCCGTTGACGAACTCGACCAGCTCGCCGTACATGATGTCGGCGAGACCGTCCATCCAGCAGATGCCGTCCGACACGCTGAGCACGCGGCCGACCTGGAACACGTCGATGCCGAGCTTCATATGGTGCACGGCGTCGAGCATACCGGCGCGGATGGAATCCGCGTCCGTCTCCGTGAGAGGCCGGTCGTTGAGCGCTTTGCCGAGACGGTAGAGCTTGTTGGAGATGGTGTAATCGTAGATCGTATCGCCGATGCGGAGCTGCAGCCCGCCGATCAGCTCTTCCTTTTGCCGCACCCAGTAGGAGATCTTCCCTCCGGCGGCGGCGACGAGCGCTTCAGCACGCTTGCGCACCTTCTCGACGGTCTCGTCGGGAAGTACGGCGGCGGAGGTGAGCGTCACATACAGCACGCCCTTGCGGGAGATGTAGGAAACGTCGCCGGGCGTCAGATGGATCTGCGCGAGGATCTGCTCGACTGCCTCGTTCTGGCGGGCAAGCTTGGACGCCTGATATTCCGCCGAGCGCATATGCTGCTCGGCGAGAGTGAGAACCTGCTCAATGATCTGCGCGCGGGTCGTAAAGAGCATTTCGCGGCGCTGGTCGGCGGTGTCCGCCTCATACTGCGCATCGAGCTCTGCAAGAGCGGCCTTTCCGTCCTTTTCCGCCGCGGCAAGCTCGGACTTGAGCGCCGTGTCGTCCGGCGCGGGCATCTCCGGCAGCGGCTCGAGAGCGAACGGCGTTTCCGCTTCGTCCAGCTCACGCGTGATCTTCTCCCGGCGGGAGCGGAAGATCTTCACGATGGATTTTCGTCCGACGAGATAGATGAGCCCCGCAAGGATCAGAAGATTGATAACGGCATATACAAAACGCATAATCATTTCGTCCTGTTCGTAGTAGCATTCGTATGCTCACCGGCGGTGAGATGCTCTATGTCGGCATACGGCGCCGCGATCGTTTCCGCATCCACGGCGGAGTGGCGATCGTCCTGCCAGTGCTGCAGATGGTTCACGAGATCAAGCGCCAGATCGGAGAGCTGCAGTTCCAGCTCGCGGGTGATGCGCTCGGATTCTTCGGCGAGCGCGGCGCGGTTTTCTGCGAGCCGCTGCGCGGCCTCGGCGCGCTTTTGCGTTGTTTCGCGGCGCAGTTCCTCCTGCACGTGCTCGAGCGCCTCCGCGCCGGACTGACGCAGCTGCGCTTCCTGCGCAGCGCGCTCGTCGGCAAGGCGGCGCGCTTCCGCTTCGTATTCCGTGCGTGCGTCCTCCTTCGCCTTGCGCGCGGCCTCGATCTTCGCATTGCGCGTATCCATAAAGGTCAGCATCGGCTGAAAGAGCAGCTTTTTCAGAATGAGCATCAGCGCCAGAAAGCATAGAACCGTCCATACGATGAGAGATGGTTCGATCGTCATAGCTGCGCGCCTCTCAGACCTTGGCGACGAGCATAAAGGCGATCAGCAGACCATAAATGGTAAGAGCCTCCATCATGGCCATCGAGATGATGAGCGAGGAGCGGATCTCGCCGGCGGCGTCGGGCTGGCGGGCAATGCTCTCCATGGCGGCGGCGGCGGTCTTGCCCTGTCCCATAGCGGGACCTATGGTGCTGAAGGCGATGGAAATGGCGGCGGCAATAGCAATGATGGCGGAATCAGTCATGGTAGTGTATCTCCTTACAAAAATATTCTTTATTTTCTTGATCTTAAGAGACGCGCCGTTATTCGGTGGCCTCCTGCAGATAAATGGAAACGAGCGTCGTAAAAACGATGGCCTGTAGCGCGCAGAAGAGCAGCGAGAGCACCATCATCACGATCGGCGCGCCGATGGGCAGGATCTCATAGAGCTGTTCCGTGACGGTCTCTTCGCCGAAGATGTTGCCGAACAGACGCAGCGCCAGCGACGCGGGCTTGATGAACTCATCCAGAAGGAGCAGCGGCAGCATGATCGCGATGGGGGAAATAAAGCGCTTGAGATAGCCGAGAAAGCCGCGCGCATGGATGCTTGAGCCCTGCAGGTAGAAAAACGTGATGATGCTGAGACCAAGCGTTACCGAAAGCGACGAGGTCGGCGCTTTCCAGTAGTCCGTCAGACCGGCGCCGGGGATGAGCCCGGTGTAGTTGCCGAAAATGATGAAAATGAAGAGCGAGCCGAGAAACAGAAGGTGTTTTCGGGACTCTTTTTTTCCGAGAATACCGGCAAAGTAGTTGTCGAGGTATTCAACGCCCGTCTCGATCACATTCTGGAATTTGCCGGGCCGCTCGCGCATATGGCGCGTGGCGAGCAGCGAGATCACGGTGACGGCGGCCAGAATGACCCACATGCCGATCACCTCGCCGGTCACATCCAGAATTCCGAAAATCGGGATCACAACACGGGATTCACCCATTGAGATCTTCTCCCTTCTTATCCGCCGCGGCGGATTTGGACTTTTTATCGTTGCGCCGTGCCAGAAGCATGGCAAAAACCATGGAAAGCGCGGTCAGACCGAGCGCAGCGCCGACGAGCGGCGCCGTAACGTCCCAGCCGAGAGCACGCGAACCAAAGAAAACCAGAACAAGATAGGCAACATTGAACAGCTGCCGTACTGCGGAGAACGAAGCGAAAGCCGCAGGCTTTTTTTCCAGCAGCCGGGCGGAGAGCAGGGCGTTGAGACCGGCAACGACGGCACCGCCGAGAAAGGTGAGCAGCCCCTGCACAATAGGTTGATCCATGTATTTTCCTCACATTACATAAGAAGACATTTAAAAACCAAATCGTATTATAGCACACGAAAGCGGAAATGAAATAGATAAAATATAGAAAGAATCGATCAAAAGAACATCATTCTTCGCCATAAAGCAATATAAAGCTCTCGTAGTGATCCTCGGTATAATAGATAAGCCCGTCATTGGAGTATACGATGCGCTTCGCCCCGCGCGAGGCGGCGTGCAGCGTGTCGATATCGCACTCATGGTACTCCCGCCCGGGCGCGTCCGGCAGAAGTCCTTCGTAGTTTCCGAACCGGTCGCCGCCGATGCATTTGCCGTCGGCGTAATCGTCCAGCCCGCCGCCGTTCCAGCCGAGCGCGCGGGCATCTTTCTTGGTGATGAAGTTCTGCGGCAGATGAGCGTAGAGATGCAGATAGAGCGCCACATCCTCCGCCGAGGTATACTCCCCGCCCTCGTCGAGCGCAGCCGGGGAGGACTTGTCCGATTCGCCCGGGGAAACGGCGTCCGCTTCGGTATCCGACGGGGCGTCTGCCGCGGGGACGGCGTCCGCAGCGGGGGCGGCAGTGCTGGACGGCACGTCCGGCGCGGCGCCGCCGCAGCCGGAAAGAACGGAAAAGACGAGCAGCAGTGCGAGCAGAGCGCCGGTGAGACGAGTAAAACGACGCATAAATTAACCTCCGTTTTTTGCCGACAGATATCATATATAATGTAGCATAGCGACGACGAAAAAGCAATTGACAGAATGACACGAAATCTGGTATATTTACTTCACACGAAATATTCTCACGAGAGAATATAACAAGAGGAGAACATCCATGAAAAAAACACTTGCCCTGCTTCTTGCACTGGTGATGCTGTTCAGCCTTGCCGCGTGCGGTGCGGCGGAACCGGCTCCCGCGGAGCCCGCACCCGCGGCGACGGAAGAGCCTGCTGCAACGGAAGCCCCGGCGGAAGAGCCCGCCGAAGAGCCCGCTGTCGAAACGGTCATGTTTACCGATTCGTGCGGACGCGAAGTTGAGCTTCCCGCCAACATCACGAAGATCGCTCCCAGCGGCACGGTTGCCACGATGATCCTTGCGGCGTTCGCGCCCGAAGAGCTCGTCTGCGTCGGCACCAAGGTGAGCGAAAACCAGGTCCCGTATCTTTATGACGGCATCGCCGATCTGCCTGTGACCGGCCAGCTGTACGGCGGAAAGGCCACGCTGAATCTTGAAGAGCTTCTCGCCACCGGCGCGGAGGTCATCATAGACCTCGGCGATTTCAAAAAGTCCATTGCGGACGATCTGACGGCGCTTCAGGAGCAGACCGGTCTGCCCTGCGTCTTCATTGAAGCCGATCTTGCCCACTTGGCGGACGCCTTCCGCACGCTCGGCACCATCCTCGGCAAGGAAGAGCGCGGCGAAGAGCTTGCCAAGCTCGTTGAGGAGACCATGACCATGGCCGCCGAAAACAGCGCGAAGATCACGGAGGATCAGCAGATCTCCGTGCTCTACAGCTCCGGCAGCGATCCTCTCGGCACGAACGCCGAGGGCTCTTCTCAGGCGCAGGCGCTCGGTATTGTCGGCGCGAAGAACGCCGTTGTGCTCGAGGATGTCACCAACAAGGGCGGCGGCAACATGATCAACATGGAGCAGCTCTACAACTTTGATCCCGATGTCGTTCTCGTGACCGACGCCGCGGCTCTGGAGATCATTGAGACAGAGGCCGCGTGGCAGGAGCTGCGCGCCGTGAAGGACGGCAGGGTCTATACCGTGCCGTGCGATCCCTACTGCTGGCTGTCCGCACCCCCGTCCATGAACATGATCCTCGGTGTGTGGTGGCTCGGCAATCTGCTGTACCCGGAGGTCTATGACTACGACATGACCGCCAAGGCGCAGGAAATCTATAAGGTGTTCTGGAACTACGGCCTGACCGCGGAAGAAGCCGCGGCCATGCTGGGCTAAAGCCTTCAAACAACCCCCGCTTCGCTGGGGGGAGCGGTTCGAAAAAACAAATGGATCATCCCCCGCAGACGATGTCCGCGGGGGATGATCTTATGTACGTATGAGTTTATGGGATATATGCTGCTTATCCGTGCATCGGGCAGCCGTGGTGCGCGGGCATTTCGCCCTCGCGGATCTCGGCGCGGCAGAGGATCAGCTCACCGAGAATGCTCACGGCGATCTCTGCCGGGGTGACGGCGCGGATGGGCGTGCCGATCGGCGTATGCACGGCCTTTAGCGCCTCCTCCGGAATGCCGCGGTCCATGAGCGTTTTGTTGACGAACGCGATCTTGCTGCGCGAGCCGACGACGCCGAGGTAGGCGTGCGGCGAGCGGAGCACCTGCTCCTCGATAATGAGATCGCCGGAATGGCCGTTCGTCATCACGACAACATAGTCCTCGGCGGTGAGCGTTACGGACTCGGCAATGTTATCATAATTGCAGACCATAGCGTCCTCAGCTCCCTTGAAGAGGGAAATGTCGGCAAAGGCCGGACGATTATCGAGCACGACGCAGCGGAAATCCACCGCGCCGAGCATGGGGGTGAGCGCCTGCGTGATGTGGCCGCCGCCGAAGATCACAACACGGTTGAAGAGCGGCAGCGGTTCGGCGTAACAGGTGCTTGTGACGACCGTATGCGTCGTGCAGAGCGCGGCGCGCTCTTCCTCGCTTACGCCCTCGCCGCAGAGAAGGCCTTCCTCACCGTACAGGCTCGGCACACTGCCGTCGAGCGGGAGGACGAGCCAGCCGTGCTTGCCCGCTTCGATACGGTCGCACACGGCGCCTGCAAGCAGGCTCCAGCGGAGATCGTCGGCGCTCACATACTCGAAGAGCACCGTAACATCGCCGCCGCACTGCATGCCGATGTCCTCTTTATCGTTGGGCCGGAGCACAAACTCATGCACGGCGCTCTCACCGGCTTTGAGAAGCTCCATCGCCTTTTTCTCCGACTGATATTCCACGGCGCCGCCGCCGATCGTGCCGGTGATGCGGCCCTTTTCGCCGACGAGCATCGCCGCGCCCGCGCCGCGCGGCGCGCTGCCGCGATCGGCGATGACTGTTACGAGCATAGTATTGCGCTCTTCTTCGATTTCATAAAGCAGCTTGGAAAAAATCCTTCGCATGGGTATTCCTCCTGACTTGTGATATGCGGTAAATTCCTGTATACTGAAATTAATTATACTCCGGCGAAAACAGAAAGGCAAGGTACAATCCGTATGGAACTTTATGAAGCGTTTATTTCTTCCGTACCGGCGCATCTGCGCGTTACCATGGCGGTGCGCGGGCGGTATCAGGCATATGTGGAAACGGAGGGCGGCGCGGGGCTTGCCTCGCTGCCGCTGCCGGGGAAAAAACCGTATGGCGACGCGGCCGTCTGTACGGACTGGCTGGGAAAGCCGCTGCGCGATCTTGCAGCGCAGCTCGGCTCGGACGATATGGCGCTCTCGGCGCTCGGCTGCGCGGCGGTGAACGCGTGGTGCAACCGGCGCGAGAGCATGGAGGCCCTCGGCGTTACGCTCTATCCGCCGGAGATCGACGAGGGCGACGTGTTCCGCACGCTGGAACCTGAGTGCGCCGGGAAACTCGTTTCTACGATAGGCCACTTTCGCGGCGGCGAAAAGCTCGCGGGCATGCGGGAGCTGCGCGTGTTTGAAAAGGACCCGCGCCCCGGCGACTATCCGGAACGGGAGGAGAACCGGCTGCTCCCCGGCTCCGATGTCGTCGTCATCACCGGCATGGCTCTCACGAACGGCACGATGCCGCACATCCTTGAGCTTTGCCGCGACTCGCAGATCGTAGCGTTGAGCGGGCCGAGCGTTCCGGTATCGCCGATCTGGTTTGATCACGGCGTGACGGCGCTTTTCGGCACTCTCTGCTGGAACATCCCCGGCTGCCGGAAGGCGATGCGTTACGGCGGCCACAAGGACACCTGGAAGTACATGGGAAAATCGGTGCTCCGCAAATAAGAAGAAAAGGCTCTGTTTCCGGAGAAACAGAGCCACAACCTGTCGAAGAAGCCTCGCAGAGTTTGCGCCCGCAGGCGCAAATAAAGTTCAAAGCATTTTTGCCGGCGGCGTGCACGTCGGCAAAAATACTTCTCGGCTCGCAAACGTGCGAGCGAAGCGAGTGCGCTGCGGCGAGCCGCAGCCTTTTCAAACGAGAGCCCAACGAAGTGGGTCTCGTTTGAGAGCTTGTCAAAGATTCTTTTTTGACAAGCTCAGGCTCTGTTTCCGGAGAAACAGAGCCTTTGCTTTTTTTCAATAGGGGCGATGATTTAGCCGCCGTAGCCATAGCCGAAGCCGAACGGGAAGCCGCCGTAGGAACCGGAGGACTGCTGCTGGTTCGAGGACGACGTGGGATCGGCCAGAGCGCTCTTCTGCTGCTCGCCGACGGTGAGCGTGAGCGTAAGCTGCTCGCTCTCACCCTGCCGGTAGACGGTGAGCGTCATCTCGTCGCCGGGCTGACTGGCGGAGACGATCTTCACAAGCTCGCTGCTCGTTGTGATCTCCTCGCCGTTTATGGCGGTGATGATGTCGTTGATCTTCAGTCCGCATTCCGCAGCGGGGCTGTTCTCACTGACGGCCTTGACCGCCGCGCCCTGCGGGAGACCGTAGCTGACCATTTCGCTGCTCACGGTCGTGACGGAAACGCCGATATACGGCTTGACGATATAGCCCTTTTCAATGATGCTCGTGATGATGTTCTTCACGTGGTTGATCGGGATGGCAAAGCCGATGTTGTCGATGGACGCGCTGCCCGAAGAAGAGGAGGAACTGTACTTGGCGTTCGTGATGCCGACGACCTCGCCGTAGCTATTGAAGAGCGCGCCGCCGGAGTTGCCGGAATTGATGGCGGCGTCGGTCTGGATGAGATCCATCGTTGTGCCGGAGGAGAGCGTGACCTCGCGGTCAAGCGCGCTCACATAGCCGACGGTGAGCGAGAACGTCAGCTCGCCGAGCGGGTTGCCGATCGCCATGACCTCGTCGCCGACATAAAGATCATCGGAGCTGCCAAGCACGACCGGCGTGAGACCGGTAGCGTCGATCTTGAGAACGGCAATGTCGTTGCTCTCGTCATAGCCGACGATTGAGGCGCTGTAGGAGGTGTTGTCGTAAGTCGTTACCTGCACGCTGCTGGAGTTTTCGATCACATGGTAGTTTGTGAGAATGTAGCCGTCCTCGGTCAGAATGAAGCCGGAGCCGGAAGCGGCACTCGTTGTCTGATAGCCCCAGTAGTTCGTCGTGATCGAGGTCGTGATGCCGACGGTGGAATTCACATTCTGCGCATATACCTCGCGCGGCGTGAGCTTCTCGGAGGTATCGGTACGCGCGGTATTCACCTTTTCGGTCTGCCGCTCGCCGACGTACATAGTCGTGCCGGTCGAGGGAGTCTGGTTTTCCGTGTTATTGCGCAGCAGAAGCGTTGCGCCGACGCCGAGGCATCCGCCCAGCAGCGCACACGCGAGGGCGATGGCGATGATCTTTCCGGCGGAGAGTTTCTTCTTTTTCTTCGGCGGCTCGGGGGAATACGAATAGCTGCCGGGAATGCAGCCGCTCTGCGGACCGGCAGAGTACTGTGAATCGGCGTTATGCGCCCCCGCGGTATAATCGCTCTGCGTGCCGCGCTCCGGCGTGTACCGGTACGTGCTGCTTTCATTATTTTCGGTATTGGGATCGTTGTTCTCGTACATGGAAAACACCTCTTGTTTCATTTCTTGGCTGTATCCTATCACGGAATTCTGAAAAGAACCTGAAACTATCTTGAACAATTTGTGAATAAAAAAATCGCCGAATTTTCATTCGACGATTTTTTGTGATCCGAAATCAGAGCTGCTTCTGGGCGTTGATCTTGATGCCGGGGCCCATGGTGGTGGCGGTCACGCAGCTGCGGATATACTGGCCCTTCGCGGTCGCGGGCTTCGCGCGCAGGATGGCGGTGATGAGAGCGGTGTAGTTCTCAAGCAGCTTCTCCGCGCCGAAGGAAGCCTTGCCGATGGGGCAGTGGATGATGTTGGTCTTGTCGAGACGGTACTCGATCTTACCGGCCTTGGACTCCTTGATGGCCTGCGCCAGGTTGGGGGTCACGGTGCCGGCCTTGGGGGAGGGCATGAGACCCTTGGGGCCGAGGACCTTGCCGAGACGGCCGACAACGCCCATCATGTCGGGGCTGGCGATGACGACGTCGAAATCGAACCAGTTCTCGCCCTGGATCTTCTGGACGAGCTCCATGCCGCCGACGTAATCCGCGCCGGCTTCCTTGCACTCCTCTTCGCGCTCCGGCTTGCAGAACACGAGGACCTTGACGCTCTTGCCGGTGCCGTTGGGCAGGACGATGGCGCCGCGGACCTGCTGGTCAGCGTGGCGGGAGTCAACGCCGAGCTTCACGTGCAGCTCGACGGTCTCGTCGAACTTCGCCTTGGCGGTCTTGGTGACAAGCTCGAAAGCCTCAGCGGGCTCATACTGGGCGCTTTTATCGATGAGCTTCGTGCTCTCTTTATAATTTTTACCTCTGAACACTTCATTATCCTCCTAAAATGTGGTTTTTCGGAAGGTTACTTCCTCCCACGTTTGCCAGCTCAGTCGCCGACGACGACGCCCATGGAGCGGCAGGTACCGGCGATCATGCTGACGGCGGACTCGATGTCGGAGCAGTTGAGATCGCGCATCTTCTGCTCGGCGATCTTGCGGACATCTTCCTTGCTGATGGTGGCAACCTTGTCACGCTGAGGCACGCCGGAGGCGGTCTCGATGCCGCAGGCCTTCTTGATCAGCAGAGCCGCGGGGGGCGTCTTGGTGATGAAGGTGAAGCTGCGGTCGGCGTAAACGGTGATGACGACCGGGATCATAAGACCCATATCGCCCTTGGTACGCTCGTTGAAGTCCTTGGTGAACTGGGAAATGTTCACGCCGTACTGACCGAGAGCCGGGCCCACAGGGGGAGCCGGAGTCGCTTTGCCGGCGGGAACCTGGAATCTGACATAGCCAACTATTTTCTGTGCCATAATTAAGCACCTCCAGAATTATTCTTCTTTTACCGGTTCGACCTGGTCGAGTTCCAGATCGATCGGCGTCTCCCTGCCGAACATGGAGACGATGAGGCGGACGCTGTTCCCCTCGGGGTCGATCTCGTCCACCGTGCCGAGGAAGCCTTCCAGCGGGCCGTCGATGACCTTGACGGTATCGCCAAGCTCAAAGCCCACGGAAATCTCTCTGCGTTCCACACCGAGATCGAGGATCTCCTGCTCGGTCAGAGGAACGGGTTTTCCGTCGGAGCCGACGAAGCCGGTGCAGCCGCGGCTGTTGCGCACGAGATGCCAGCTTTCGTCCGTGAGCACCATCTTCACCAGCACGTAGCCGGGGAACACCTTGCGCTCGACTTCCTTATCACCGCCGTCGGTATGCTCAACGACCGTCTCCAGAGGGATGTTGACCTCCTGGATGAGATCCTGCATCTGGCGGTTTTCCGCCGCCTTCATGATGGAAGCGGCTACCGTGTTCTCATAACCGGAGTATGTGTGGACCACATACCATTTTGCGTTCTCTGCCATCCGGCTTACACCAATGTGATCAGCGCTTCGACAGCGGCCTTGGCCAGAGAGTCAAAGCCCCAGAGCACGAGAGCGGCGGCGGCCATAACGACCAGCGCGACCAGCGTGTTCTTGCCGAACTGCTTGGGGGTGGGCCAGACGACTTTTTTGAGCTCGCTCTTCATTTCGCGGAACCACTTGGCAACGCGCTTGAAAAAGCCGAGCTTCTTGTCCGTCCGCTTGACGGCTGCGCCCTTCGTCTGAGGGGCGACGGGTTTCTTTTCTTCGTTAGCCATTGGATGCATCCTTTCTCACGTCTGTCATTACTTCGTTTCGACGTGCTTGGTGTGCTTGCGGCAGAAGGGGCAATACTTATTCATCTCGAGCTTTTCGGGAGAATTTTTCTTGTTCTTCATGGTGTTGTAGTTCCGCTGCTTGCACTCGCTGCATCTCAGGGTGATCTTGATTCGCGAACCTGCTTTCGCCATTATTTCGGCACCTCCTTGTAAAATTTACGCAGCGCTTTCCGCGCGCGTATGCCTCCCTGTATGGGCCGAAAGAGCATAAAAAATAAACCTCTCGACCGACAGGTAGGGTTAATATAACACAAACCGCCTGTCCGGTCAAGGGAATTCAACGAAAAAACCTCGGTTTTTTTGGCGTATTTTCTCTGCCGCGCCAAGGAAAAACGCCCCGGCGTTTTCCACCGGGGCGTAGGAAAGAGATGGGCTTATTTTTCGCTGTCTTTCGGGGTTTCTTCCGCGGGAGCAACGCTCTTCGCGGCGGCTTTGGCCGCGGCCTTCTGCGCGCGCTTTTCGGCTTTCGCGGCACGCTTTGCCGCCCGCTTTGCGGCACGCTCCGGACGGTTCTTTGCGCGGCGGCGGATGAGCCACACGATCAGCACGACGACTGCCGCGAGCGGCACGAGCCACGGGAGGCTCGTCACGAACCAGAGGAACAGATCCTGGAAGAACTCGCCCACGTCCTTGAGCGATTCGGAAAAGCCGCGGGTCATGCGCTCCCAATAGGTGAGCGTGATCGTCGATTCTGGCGTATACTTGGTCACCTCGGAAACGTAGAGCGACACGGTGGAGTAATTCACCTGATGATCGTAGTAGCGAAGCTGACCGGTGAGCGAGTCGATCTCATACTGCACGTCGGTGAGCTGCTGCTGAATGGCGAGCATATCCTCGACCGATTTGGCAACGGCGAGCATCTCAAGAAGCCGGGTTTCCTGCGTTTTATAGGCTTCAAGGCGGCTCTGCACGTCGTAGTATTCCATCGTCACGTTCTGCATGTATGTGTTGCAGTAGGGAACGTTGCCGAATTCGGAGAGGGAGCCGGTCAGCACGGAGAACTTGTCGCTCGGCACACGGATGAGGAAGGACGCATAGCGCCCGCCCGTATTGCCGCGGGAGATGCTATAGTAGTTGTTGCCGGAAATGGTCGAGCTCTCCATAAAGCCGCCCAGCTCTTTGACAAGTGCGCGGATCTCCTCGATCGAATAATCAAACTCGGTCGTTTCGAGCGTCGCGTCGGCGCTGTAGATGATCTTCTCGCTCATGTCGGCGATATCGGCTGCCGTGGCTCTGTCATTTTCCTCATAGAAGCCGCCATCCTCGGCGGCAAGATTGCCGAAACCTCCGGGGGCACTGGCGGGCGACGGCATCGACTCCGATTCCATCGGCGTGTCCGGCCTTGGCTCCTCCATGGGGGCGCTGCTGATCCTTTCGCTGTAGCAAGAATCGGTCATGCTCGCCGTTTTCGCTCCGCATCCGGCGAGACCGAGCGCAAGCACAAGCGCGAGCGCCAGCGCAAGTAGCTTCGTTGTCCTTTTCATCGGGTGTACCTCCTTCAAAAGTTTATTTTATGCTTCTAATACTAAGACGGCGGCACTGGAAAAAAAGTTCCGGAAAGAGAGACTCTTTTCGGAACTTTTTTCAAGATTATTCGCTGCGGACGTACTGGATGTCCGGCTTTTCGAGAATTTCCGGACGCACGACGGTCTCGTCCCACGCCTCGGGCTCGATCTCCTCGATGCTGACGGAGACCCACGCCTTGTCCGCGTGGAGATACCGGGCGGCATCGTCCGCGACGGCGCGGGCGAAAGCACGTTTTTCTTCCTCGCTCCGGCCCGGCCAGAGCTTCACGGCGATGTGCGGCATCAGTACGCCACGCCCCAGTAGATCATGTGCTTCGCCGGCTTGCCGCAGATGGGGCAGGTGTCGGCCAGATGCTCCTGATGAAGCGGCATGCAGCGGCTGGACATGCCGGCCTGCTCCTTCATCTTCATCTCGCACGCAAGCTCGCCGCACCACATGGTCTTGATGAAGCCGCCCTTTTCCTCCTGAATCTTCTTCGCCTCTTCGAGCGAGTAGGCAGGGTAGGTGTGCTCTTCCATGTTGGCCTTCGCCTTTTCATAAAGGGACTTCTGCACGGCGTCGAGCAGCTCGGGGACCTTTGTATCCAGCTCGTCGAGCGAGAGGAACAGCTTCTCGCGGTCGTCGCGCCGGACGGCGACGCACTGGTTGTTCTCGATGTCCTTCGGGCCGATCTCGATGCGCAGCGGCACGCCCTTCATCTCCCAGTTGGCAAACTTCCAGCCGGGGGAGTTGTCGGTAAAGTCACCCTTGACGCGCAGCCCCAGCTTGGCGAGCCGGTCCACAAGCTCCTGCGCCTTTTCGAGCACGCCGGGCTTATGCTGCGCGATGGGGAGGACGATGACCTGAATGGGGGCGATCTTCGGGGGAAGCACAAGACCGTTGTTGTCGCCGTGCGCCATGATGACCGCGCCGATCATGCGCGTCGTGGAGCCCCAGGACGTCTGGAACGGATACTGCACCTTGTTGTCGCGCCCGGTGAACGTGACGTTATAGGCACGGGAGAACTTGTCGCCGAAGTAGTGGGACGTTGCGCCCTGCAGCGCCTTGTGGTCCTTCATCATGCACTCGCAGGTGTAGGTGGCCTCCGCGCCGGCGAACTTTTCCTTCTCGGTCTTGCGGCCGGGGACGACGGGGATGGCGAGGATGTTCTCAAAGAAATCGGCGTAGCACTTGAGCTGCTGCGCGGTCTCGGCCTCGGCCTCCTCGGCGGTCTCGTGGATGGTGTGACCCTCCTGCCACCAGAACTCGCGGCTGCGCAGGAATGGACGGGTCGTTTTCTCCCAGCGGATGACGGAGCACCACTGGTTATAGAGCATCGGCAGCTCACGGTAGGAGTGGAGCACGCGCGACCAGTGGTCGCAGAACATCGTCTCGCTTGTGGGGCGGAACGCGAGCGGCTCTTCCAGCTCCTCGCTGCCGCCCTTCGTGACCCATGCCACCTCGGGCGCGAAGCCGTTGACGAGCTCGCCTTCCTTTTTCAGAAGGCTCTCCGGGATCAGAACGGGCATCGCCACGTTCTGGTGGCCGGTCTTTTTGAACTCGCCGTCCATGATCTGCTGGATGTTCTCCCAGATCGCGTAGCCGTAGGGACGCAGGATGGTGAAGCCCTTTACCGAGGCATACTCCACCAGCTCGGCCTTGCGGCAGATGTCGGTGTACCACTGAGCAAAATCGGTCTCCATGTTGGTGATCTGCTCGACCATTTTTTCTTTCGCCATGATATTTCTCCTTTTATAACGGCGGGAGCCCTTCTCCCACCGCGGATTTAACTTTATTATATTAGGTGAGAGCGGCGTGCTTGTCAAGGTTTGTCGTGGGATAAGACTTGACAAGTATTTATTAAATAGTATAATCTAACGATGACAAATTGTAACAGTACGAATGGGAGGTGTCCCACGTTGAACCGAAAAAGCTTCATGGCGGAGCTGCGGAGCCTGCTGGCGTTCCTCGATGCTGCCGAGCGCGACCGTGTCCTCAACCGGTATGAGCGCATGTTTGACGAAGCCGGTCCCGAGGGCGAGACGACGGTCGTCCGCTGCTTCGGCTCGCCGGTACGTCAGGTGCTGCAGATCGAGCGGGAATACCGCGAAGCGGTAGCGAACGGCGAAACGCCGTTTGCCGACGGCGAAGCCGCCGGGCCGGAGGAGACCGAAGCGCCGGAAGAGACCGAGATCATCGAGGAAGAATACACCGGTGCACATATACTCGCCGAAGAGAGCGAGCCGGAAGCGGAAGAGCCGCTGCCGGAAGATCTCCCCGAAGAGCTTATCGAAGAGCAGCCGGAAGAGCTGCCGGAGCCCGAGCCGGAAGAAGAAATCGCCGCGGAGCCGGAGCCTGCCGTGCTGCCGGAGATCGATCTTGACGAGCTGGACTTTTCGGATCTCGGCCTGACGTTCACGAAAAAACCGGCTGCGCCGGTCATGCCTGCCGCGCCGGAGGAAGAGCCGGAAGAGGAAACGGGCGAAACGCCGGACGGACCGGCGGAGGACGAAGAGCCACTGCCGCTCGAACCGCTGTATCCCGAAGAGATCCTGCCGGACGACGAGCCGCGCCGGATCGAGTCTGCGGACGAGATTCTCGGCGCTTTGCTCGCGGATGCCGCGGCGGAGCTGCTGCCGGAGGAAGAGGCGGACAAGCCTGCACCTCCGGATGCGGAAGAGCCGGCCGGAGAACCGGCGGACGGCGCAGCGGAGGAGACCGCGGACGAAGCGCCGGCGGAGCCGGAGCCCGAGATGCCGGAGCCGGAAGAGCCGGAAACGCCGGACGGCGCGGAGGATGTATCCGAGAACCTGCCCGCGGAAGAGAGCTTCCCGGAAGAAGCGGAAGAAGCGGAAGAGCCTGCCGAAGAGCCGGAAGCGGAAGAAGAGTATGAATACGAAGAGATCGAGACCCGCCGCCCCGTGTCGGGCGGGCGCGCCTTTGCTGCGGTCGTGGTCACGATCCCGATGCTGGCGGTATGGGTGCTGCTGTTCGGACTTTCGCTTGCTCTCGGCATTGCCGTTCTGGGCATCGGCGCGGCGCTTCTCGCGGCGGGCGTGTATCTGACCGGTTATGTGTTCAACGGCGCGATCGTCCGCATGCCGGATCTCCTGCTCACGGCAGGCGCGACGCTGGCCGCGTTTGCGCTGGCGCTGCTGCTCCTCTGGACCGGTATTTCCATCGCCGTGGCGGGCTGCACTCTCACGGTGCGCCTCACGCGCAGCATTTACCGCGCGATCCTGTATCCGAAGAAGGGGGAAGACGCCGATGAGTAAGGTATGGAGATGGGTAGCCATCGCTTTTTCCGTGCTGATGATCTTCGGCATTGCGCTGCTCGCCGTGGCGTATGCGACCGGCGGCAGCTTCGAGCGCCTGATCCAGACGACCGACATTGCCGATATGACCAAGTTCGTCAGCCGCGACCAGCTTCTGGTTTATGTGACCGCCGTGTTCCGCTTTTTCGGCGCGGCGTAAAAGCGTGTTGGGAAACTGCAAAGATTTTATAGGTAAAAAGCATCCGGACAGTGTAAAGCCGTCCGGATGCTTTTTTGCCGGGGAAAACAGAAAATTTACGGAGATTTTACAGAGATTTAACATGTTTTTCTTCTGTTTGGATTTTTGTAAAATTTTCCTTGCAAATAACGGAACTTTCTGGTAACATTGCAGCATCTCTTGGGAGGAACAAAGAGACCGAATTCATCAAAAGAAAGAAAGGAAAGAAAAAATGAAAAAAGCATTTGCCCTGTTCCTTGCCCTCTGTATGATGTTCGCGCTGTGTGCCTGCGGCCAGACCGAGGCTCCCGCGCAGCCCGAGACTCCCGCAGAACCCCAGACCGAAACTCCCGCCGAAGCTCCGGCGGAAACCACCGGCTGGGCCCCCAACGGCCCCGTGACCATGATCGTTGCCTACAAAGCCGGCAACGGCACCGACGTCACCGCGCGCATCCTTGCGCAGTACGCCGAGAAGTACGTCGGCCAGACCATCGTCATCGAGAACGTTGACGGCGGCTCCGGCTCCATCGGCTGGTCTCAGATCGCCGCGGCTGCGCCCGACGGCATGACCATCGGCTTCATGAACCTCCCGAACTTCAACTCATCCATCGTAAAGGGACTCGGCACCTACACCACCGCGGACTTCGCCGCCATCTGCAACCATGTGACCGAGACCTCTCTCGTCCTCGTGCGCGCGGACGACGAGCGCTTCAACGACATTGACGATCTCGTCGCTTACGCCAAGGAAAACCAGACCGTCGCCTCCACCAACGGCGCGCAGGCCTCCAACCACATCGGTGCGCAGGCGTTTGCCAACTCCGCCGGCTTCAAGTACATCGACCTGCCGCAGGGCAACACCGCGGACGAGCTTACTAGCCTTCTCGGCAAAGAGGCCGACTGGTGCGTTGCGAAGGCTGCCGATATCGCCGGCCGCACCGACGTAAAGCCGCTTGCCGTGTTCTCCACCGAGCGTATTTTCGAGTTCCCCGACGTCCCGACTCTCGGCGAGAAAGGCTACTATGACCAGTGGCTCGGCTCCTCCCGCTGCGTCGTCGCTCCCGCCGGCGTGAGCCCGGAAGTCATCGCGTTCTACGAGGCCGCTTTCAAGGCGACCATGGAAGATCCCGATTATCTCGCGGCTGCCGCCTCCTTCGCTACCGACTATAAGGACGCCGCCGCCACTGCCGCTCTCATCGAGCAGCAGCAGGAGTTCACCGAAAGCCTTGCTACCGGTTTCTGGTACGAATGATCTCTCGCTGATACCAAAAGCCCGGAGGTATCCCCCTCCGGGCTTCTTAAAAAATTATCGTAAAACATCCCCGCAGAAATTTCTCACGGGAGGACTCCTGCTTATGAAAATGCAAAAAACCGATATAGGAGTCGTGGTATTCATGTACGCGGTGTGCGGCTTCTTCTATGCTTACAGCTCGAAGCTCTCCGACACGAGCCGTACATACCCGAAGTTCACCATAGCTCTGCTGTTTTTCCTTACGAGCTTCTATCTCGTCCAGATGATATTGAATGCCCGCCGCTTCGGCGTAGAGAGCGGTGTTGACACCGTTTTCGCCGGCTTCAAGCCGGTGCAGTTCATCGTATCGGTCGCGCTGATCCTCGTGTACTTCGTCCTTATGAAGTACGTCGGCTTCTTCGTTTCGACGACGCTGTTCATGCTCGCGTGCCTTCTTTTCCTGCGCGTGCCCATTCTGGCCACGGTCATTTCGATCGTCTCGATCGATCTTCTCATTTATCTTGCGTTCGTTCTCTTCCTTGGCGTGCGGCTTCCCGCAGGCATTCTGTTTTAAGGAGGAAATGTGATCTATGCTTGAAACATTGGCTCTTATGGGTCAGGGCTTTATTAAGGCTCTCACTCTCATCAACCTCCTTGCCATGGTGGGCGGCGTCACGCTCGGCATCATCATCGGCTGTCTGCCCGGCCTCTCGGCGGCGATGGGCGTTGCGCTCATGCTGCCGCTGACGTTTACCATGCCGGCGGACACGGGACTTATCGTCCTCGGCGCCATTTACTGCGGCGCCATCTTCGGCGGCTCCATCTCCGCCATCCTCATCCATACGCCCGGCACCCCGGCGTCTGCGGCAACGGCGATAGAGGGGTACCAGATGACGCTGAAGGGTCAGGCGGGCAAGGCGCTCGCCACGGCCTGCTGGAGCTCCTTCTGGGGCGGCCTGCTCAGCTGCATTTCCCTGTATTTCTTCGCCCCGCTGCTTGCCCAGCTCGCGTTGAAATTCATGTCGGCGGAAAAGTTCTGGCTCGGTATCTTCGGCCTTACGATCATCGCCGGCGTTTCGAGCAAGTCCATCGTCAAGGGCCTCATGTCCGGCGCGCTCGGCCTGCTCCTTTCCACGATCGGCCTTGACCCCATCGACGGCACCAAGCGCTTCATGTTCGGCCATGCGTTCCTCGCCGAGGGCATCAACACGACGTGCGCGCTCATCGGTCTCTTCTCCATGTCGCAGGTGCTCATCCTTGCCGAGAAAAAGATCAAGGAGCGCCAGAAGGCCTCCAAGTTCTCCGACAAGATCGCCCTTACCAAAGCCGAGAAGAAGATGCTCGCGCCGACGGTCATCCGTTCCTGGATCATCGGCAACATCATCGGCATTCTCCCGGGCGCGGGCGCGTCCATCGCCTGCTTCATGGGCTACAATAACGCCAAGCAGTTCTCCAAGCACAAGGAGGACTTCGGCCACGGCGCCATCGAGGGCGTCTGCGGCTCGGAAGCGGCCAACAACGCCGTTACCGGCGGCTCGCTGATCCCGATGCTGACGCTTGGCATCCCCGGCGAATCCGTCACGGCGGTTCTGATGGGCGGCCTCATCATCCAGGGTCTCACCCCGGGCCCCGAGCTCTTCACCAAGCACGCGGCGATGACCTACACGTTCTTCGCGGGCTTTGTTCTCGTGCAGTTCTTCATGCTGTTCATCGGCATGCTCGGCTGCCGCGGCTTTGCGCACATCTCCCGCCTGTCCGACGCCATTCTGATCCCCTGCGTCACGGTGCTCTGCTTCATCGGTTCTTACGCCATCCACCGCAACATGAGCGACGTGGTCGTCATGATGATCTTCGCCGGACTCGGCTATCTGATGCGGAAATTCGATTTGAATACCGCGGCGGTCGTTCTGGCACTGATTCTCGGCCCGATCAGTGAAAAGGGCCTGCGCGGTGCGCTGCGCGTCAGCGGCGGCGATATCGGTGTTCTGTTCGCCTCTCCGGTGTGCTGGGTGCTCATCGCCCTGAGCATTGTCGGCATCTTCTCTCCGTTCCTTATGGCAAAGTTCGAGAAGAAGGTCACCGGCACGGACGAGGTCGTCCTCGAGACCGACGAAGAATAGAAATCAAAAACTGCGGATGCCTTTGAGCATCCGCAGTTTTTGCCTGTTCATATTAGCGTCGATTAACAAGAGCACACACGTCGGACAGCCAGTCCTTTCGGTGCTTTTTGCCCTTTTGTCCTTGGCGGGCGACAGCCCGCCTGCGTCCAAAAGAACAAAAATCCCTCGAAAATCCAAGGCTGTCCGATGCGAAGCAGTTCTGCCGGAGCAGAAATGCTCGCAGACAAGGAAAAGGCCGCAGAGAATACTTTGTGTATTCTCAAGGGCTTTGACGCGGTATGAGGGCATTTCCGCCCGGCAGAACCGCGTGTGCCCTTGTCAATCGACGCTACATATCAGAGAATATACTTGAAAAGCAGCAATATCACGACGCCCGGCACACCGAGCACGCCGGAGACGATCGCGTTGAGCCAGCTCATTTCCAGCGATATCCCGAGATACGAGCCGAAGAAATTCACAAGGAACAGCATCACAAACCCTCCGACGGCATGCAGCAGCAGTTTGAACGCCAGCTTGATGGGTGTTTTGAGCAGCTTGATGAAAAAGCCGAGAAAAATGACGGCAACGACAATGACAACGATCGTGGAAGCGGTAGACATGAACGATTCTCCTTTTCTGTTTTGGCGAAAAATGGATGGAATGACAAAACCGGCGCGGCATATACTATGCTCGGCGGCGGTCAACAGCCGCCGCAAGCCGAAGAGACGGGAAAGAGAAAACTCTCTCGACGGGCGGAGTCTGATTCGTTAGACTCCGCTTGATTTTTTTATCGAGGTATACTATACTATATAGCGCTTTTTTACGGAAATTAAAACCACTATATATGGAGAAACCAGATGGCAACAGCAAAACCGCAGGAATACGGCAACGAAAGCATTTCCCAGCTCAAGGGCGCCGACCGGGTGCGCAAGCGTCCGGGCGTTATCTTCGGCTCCGACGGACTGGAGGGCTGCGAGCATGCCGTATTTGAAATTCTCTCCAACTCCATCGACGAGGCGCGCGAGGGCTTCGGCAATATTATAACGGTAACTCTCTACGATGACAAGTCCATTGAGGTAGAGGATTTCGGCCGCGGCTGTCCCGTGGACTGGAACCCGGCGGAAAAGCGCTTCAACTGGGAGCTTGTCTACTGTGAGCTGTACGCCGGCGGCAAGTACAAAAACGACGACGGCGGCGACTATGAATACTCGCTCGGTCTGAACGGTCTCGGCGCGTGCGCCACGCAGTACGCCTCCGAGTATATGGACGTCACCGTCTGGCGCGACGGGAACAAGTATACGCTGCATTTCGCCAAAGGCAAGATCAAGGGCAAAATGCTTGTGGAACCCTCGGACCGGAAAAAGACCGGCACGACGACCCGCTGGAAGCCGGATATTGAGGTATTTACCGATATCAACATCCCGGAGAGCTACTTTCTCGATATCCTGCGCCGCCAGGCCGTCGTGAACGCCGGGGTGACGTTCCGCTTCCGCGCGCAGCACGGCGCGAAGTTTGAAACGACGGAGTTCTGCTACAAAAACGGCATTGCGGACTATGTCGCGGAGCTGGCGGGGGAGAGCCCTCTCACGCAGCCCTATTACATCGAGACCGAGAGAAAGGGCAAGGACCGCGAGGATAAGCCCGAATACAAGGTGCGTATGTCGGCGGCGTTCTGTTTTTCCAACCGGACGAACGCCATTGAGTATTACCACAACTCCTCGTGGCTCGAGCACGGCGGCGCGCCGGACGCCGCGGCCAAGACCGCGTTCGTCTACGCGATCGACGCTTACATCAAAAAAACGAACAAGTATCAGAAAAATGAGAGCAAGATCACATTCCCGGACATTGCCGATTGCCTGATCCTTGTGACGAACTGCTTCTCCACGCGCACGTCCTACGAAAACCAGACGAAAAAATCCATCACCAACCGCTTCATCCGCGAGGCAATGACGGATTTCTTCAAGGAAAAGCTGGAGATATACTTTATTGAAAACAAGGCCGAGGCAGACCGCATTGCCGATCAGGTGCTCATCAACAAGCGCAGCCGCGAGCAGGCGGAAAAGGCGCGCGTGAGCATCAAGAAAAACCTCACGAAGAATCTCGACCTTGCCAACCGCGTGCAGAAGTTTGTGGACTGCCGCTCGCGCGACGCCGACAAGCGTGAGATCTACATCGTCGAGGGCGATTCCGCTCTCGGCAGCGTCAAGCTCTCGCGCGACGCGGAATACCAGGGTATCATGCCGGTGCGCGGCAAGATCTTGAACTGCCTCAAGGCCGACTATGCCCGCATCTTCAAAAGCGAGATTATCACCGATCTCATCAAGGTCCTCGGCTGCGGCGTGGAGGTCGAAAAGCACGGCAAGGAGCTCAACAACTTCTCGCTTGAAAACCTCCGCTGGAACAAGGTCGTCATCTGCACCGACGCCGACGTGGACGGCTACCAGATCCGCACGCTCATTCTCACGATGCTCTGGCGGCTCGTGCCGACGCTCATCCGCGAGGGTTACGTCTATATCGCCGAATCGCCGCTGTATGAGATCCAGGCAAAGGGGAAGACGTGGTTCGCGTACTCCGACCGGGAAAAGGCGGAGATCGTGGAGTCCATCGGCAATGCGAAGATCGTTATCAACCGCAGCAAAGGTCTCGGCGAGAACGATCCGGAGATGATGTGGCTCACCACGATGAACCCCGAGACCCGGCGGCTCATCCGCGTCATGCCCGAGGACGCCGACGAAACGGCGCGCGTTTTCGATCTTCTGCTCGGCGACAATCTCGCCGGACGCAAGGAGCACATCGCCGAGGTCGGCAGCCGGTATCTCGATCTGGCAGACCTTTCGTAAATTATGGAAACCAAATTATGTAATTTATATTACGTAAATATAATTATGTAAACTTATTTTGACCGTATAAGGAAGCATATATGGCAAGAAAGAAGGAAAACCCAACGCCGCGCCACGCGACGGCCGAGGAACAGAACGTAATGGGGCTGCGCTCCGCCGTTGTGGAGCAGCCCGTCACCGAAACGCTCGAGAACAACTACATGCCCTACGCGATGAGCGTCATCGTCTCGCGCGCCATCCCGGAGATCGACGGCTTTAAGCCGAGCCACCGAAAGCTTTTGTACTGCATGTACAAAATGGGGCTTCTCACCGGCGCGCGCACGAAGTCGGCGAACATCGTCGGCGCGACGATGCACTATAACCCGCACGGCGACTCCGCCATCTATGATACGATGGTGCGTCTCTCCAAGGGGTACGGTGCGCTGCTCACGCCGTTTGTCGATTCCAAGGGAAACTTCGGCAAGGTGTACTCGCGCGATATGGCGTGGGCGGCCTCGCGCTATACGGAGGCGAAGCTCGCGCCCATCTGCGCGGAGATCTTCCGCGATATCGACAAGGACACGGTGGATTTTGTCCCGAACTACGATAACTCCACCACGGAGCCGACGCTCCTTCCGACCACGTTCCCGAACGTTCTCGTCTCGGCGAACATGGGCATCGCCGTCGGCATGGCGTCGAACATCTGCGGGTTCAATCTCGGCGAGGTGTGCGAAACGACGATCGCGCTGCTGCGCGACCCGGAACATAATATTCTGACAACGCTCCCCGCGCCGGATTTCCCGACCGGCGGCGAGATCGTGTGCGATCCCGGCGAGATGGAAGCGCTCTATAAGACCGGCCGCGGCGGTGTGAAGGTCCGCGCCCGCTGGCGCTTTGATCCCAAGGAGCGTATCATCGAGATCTATGAGATCCCGTACAGCACGACCGTCGAGGCGATCATCGACAAGGTCGCCGAGCTCGTCAAGGCCGGCAAGCTCCGGGAGATCAGCGACATGCGCGACGAGACCGACCTCAACGGTCTCAAGCTCGCCATCGATGTCAAGCGCGATGTGGAGCCCGAAAAGCTCATGCAGAAGCTCTTCCGCATGACGCCGCTGCAGGACAGCTTTGCCTGCAACTTCAACATTCTGCTCGGCGGCACGCCGCGCGTGTGCGGCGTCGGCGAGATTCTGGACGAATGGATCGCCTGGCGGCTCGAATGCGTCCGGCGGCGGGTATACTTTGACGTATCGAAGAAGAAGGAAAAGCTCCATCTTCTCAACGGTCTCAAAAAGATCCTGCTCGATATCGACCGCGCCATCTCCATCATCCGCAACACCGAGCGCGAGAGTGACGTTGTGCCGAATCTTATGATCGGCTTCGGTATCGACCAGGTACAGGCCGAATATGTCGCCGAGATCAAGCTGCGCAACATCAACCGCGAATACATCCTCAAGCGCACCGAGGAGACCGACGAGCTCGAACGCGAGATCGCCGAGCTGGAGGATACGCTCGCGAGCCGCCGCAAGCTGCGCGCGATCATCATTTCCGAGCTGCAGCAGGTGATGAAGAAATACCCCTCGCCGCGCCGCAGCGTCATCACCTATGCCGCCGACGCGCCCGAAGCACCGGAGGAGGATGACGTGGAGGACTACCCGGTCAACCTGTTCCTTTCGCGCGAAGGGTATTTCAAAAAGATCACCCCGCTCTCGCTCCGTATGGGGGGCGAGCAGAAGTACAAGGAGAACGACGGGCCGAGCCAGAGCTTCGAGACGACGAACCGCGCCGAAATGCTCGTATTCACCGACAAGGCGCAGGTCTACAAGTGCCGCGCGGCGGACTTTGCCGATACGAAGGCCTCGCAGCTCGGAGTATATCTGCCCGGCCATCTCGGCATGGACGACGGCGAGAACGTATTCTCTCTTGTCCTGCCCGGCGATTACCGCGGCGAGGTGCTGTTCTTCTTTGAAAACGGCAAATGCGCCCGCGTGCCGCTCGAGAGCTACGCCACCAAGACGAACCGCAAGCGGCTCACCGGCGCTTACTGCGACAAGAGCCCGCTCCGCGCGCTGCTCGTCCTCACGGAGGAGCAGAATGTGGCGGTGTTTTCCACGGAGGGACGCGCGCTTGTATTCAACACGGCGCTGCTCGCACCCAAGACCTCCCGTGCCACGCAGGGCGTGGCGGTCATGACGCTCAAGCCGAAGTTCCGGCTCGAGCGCGCCGCGTTCCTTGCCGATACGACCATCCAGAATCTTGCGCGCTACCGTATGCGCAGCATCCCCGCCGCCGGCGCGCTCCTCCGCGAGGAGGACCGGGGCGAACGGCAGATGACGCTGCTCGACGGCGCGGAGGAAAAAACGAAATAATAAAGAAAGAAACCGATTGAGCTATGGAAGCAAAACTTCACGGAAAACTCTGGTTTGATGTTCTGAAGATCCTTGTGGGATCGTCCCTGGTTGCGATCTCGTTCCGCTATCTCACGTTCCCGAACAGCATTGTTTCCGGCGGTGTGACCGGCATTGCGCAGATCGTGAACCTGCTTACCGGCCTGCCGGTCGGTATTGTTACGGTCGCGATCAACGCCCCGCTCTTCATCTGGGCGTGGAAGAAGCTTGGCAAGCGTTTTGTCGGCCTTACGCTTCTCTGCATGCTGACAAGCTCGCTGCTCATCGACCTTCTCGCGCATTTCCCCTATACCGTCACGGAAGAGCCGATGCTCGCGGCGGTCTATGGCGGACTCGTTTCTGGTGCGGGCTATGGTCTCTGCTATACGTCCGGCGCAACGGCCGGCGGCACGGACATCCCTTCGCGCATGCTCCGGCGCAAGTACCCGCACATCAATATGACAACGTTCATCCTCTCGTTTAACCTTGTCATCATTGTTACGTTCGCGTTTGTGTTCCACCGCTTCGACAGCTGTATGTACACGCTCATCTGCATGTACATCACCAACAAGATCGAATCGCTCATCCTGTACGGCCCGATCAACTCCCGGCTGTGCTACATCATTTCCGACAAGAGCGCCGATCTGAGCGCGGCCATCACCGGGCGGCTGCACCGCGGCGTAACGCTGCTCGACGGCCACGGCGCGTGGTCGGGCAAGACCGAGCGCGTCATCATGTGCGCCGTGAAGCCCGGTCAGCTGGGGCCCCTCCGCCGCATGGTGCGCGAGATCGACCCGAAGTCGTTCCTTATCGTCGGCGATGCCCGCACGATATACGGCCACGGATTTGAAAGCATAGAAGAGGATTGAACGCCATGGCGGATCTGGAGAAGACGGGAAAGAATCTGGAAGGCCGGGGCTTTCGCGTTCATCGCTTCGCTTCCGGCGCGGAAGCGGCGGAGTTTCTCGTGCAGACGCTGCACGGCACCAGCATCGGCATCGGCGGCAGCGTGACGATCGATACGCTCGGCGTCTATGACCGTCTCTGCGGGAGCAACGAAGTATTTTGGCACTGGAAGAACCATGCGCCGGAAACGAGAGAGCGGGCAGGGAAGGCGGAGACTTATCTCTGCAGCGCCAACGGCGTGAGCGAGACCGGCGAGATCGTCAACATCGACGGCTTCGGCAACCGCGTGGCCGGTACGATCTACGGGCCGGAGCGCGTGTTTCTCGTCGTCGGCAGAAACAAGATCGCCCCGGATCTTACCGGCGCGATCGACCGGGCGCGCAACATCGCCGCGCCGCTCAATGCCCGGCGGCTGAACCGCCATACGCCGTGCGCCGTGGGCGAGCCCCGCTGCCACGACTGCCGCAGCCCGGAAAAGATCTGCGGCGTGATGACGGTGTTCTTCATGCCGCCGACGTCCATCAAAGAGTTTCATGTGATTCTCGTTGATGAGGATCTCGGTTACTGATTTCCCGGAATTTTTCACCCCGGCATGCATATACTGGCTCGTATATGCATGGAGGTGTTGACATGGGACCGGATATCGATGATCTCATTTTCGGCAGCGGCGATACCGCGCCGAGCGACAGGTAAAGAGATAAAGACGAAAAAGCCCTTCCGCGGCCGCGGAAGGGCTTTTGAACATTTTGGGACGCACAACGAGCGGGACTTTCGTACCGCCTGCGGAAACACGCCGTCCGGCTGCTGCTCTTTTTGCTTGCATTTTCCCGTTCTTCTCTTTGTTTTTAAATAAACGATCTGCCGGGATATAAAGAAAACACCGGAACCGTCCAGAGACGATTCCGGTGAATTTTTGGAGCGGGCAACGAGATTCGAACTCGCTACCTCCACCTTGGCAAGGTGGCGCTCTGCCAAATGAGCTATGCCCGCGTTTCAAACGCAAGGGGTATTATACCAAAAATTGCGCCTTTGTCAAGACAAAAATCAAATTCCGTTCACAGTTTTTTTATGTCTTTTCGATCCAAGTATGCTATACTCTTCAAAAAACGGAATAAAATCAGAAAAGAGGACGGAAATCTATGGAATACACCCGCCGGTATCTTATGGACGGGCTGCACAATCTGCGCGATCTCGGCGGCTATGCCGTGCCGGGAGGGATAACGCGCTTCGGCGTGCTGCTGCGCAGCGATCTCCCTTGGCATCTGACGGAGGACGACGGAAAGCGTTTTGCCGCGCTGGAGGTCCGCCATACGCTCGATCTGCGTGATGTGGACGAGAGTGAGTCCATGCCGGATGAGCTCGCGCTGCTCCGCGGCGTGGCCTACCGGCAGATCGCAATGAAAAAGGTCCCTCGCGCCGTGGCGCGAAACCGCCCCGGCGGGCTGAGTGCCTTTGATGAGGCTTTCTTCTGGGGTGATGAGTATATCCGCATGCTCGAGGATAACCACCCGTGGGCGAAGGAGTGCGCAGAGTTCCTCGCCGCGGCGGAGGGAACGGTGCTGTTCCACTGCTTCACCGGCAAGGACCGCACCGGCATTCTCGCGGCACTCATCCTCGGCGTGTGCGGAGCGTCAACGGAGGATATCGCCGCCGACTACAGTGTCAGCCAGCTCTATCTCCGGCCGATGTACCGCTGGATGCGCGAGAATATCCCGGATTTTGCCGCGCGCGCGGAAAACGCGCCGTTTTTCTCCACAGCGGGGGAGAACATCCTCGCCGTGTGCGATCATCTCGAAAACGAATACGGCGGCGCGGAGCGCTTTCTGCGTGAGTGCGGCGTCGGGGCGGACACGCTCGACGCGCTACGCCGGCGGATGATAAAAAAGGCTTGAATGTCGCCGTACCATAGTATATAATAGGTCGGAAACCCCGCGGAAAGGAAGAAGAACATGGCTGAAATGAACATGAACCCCAGGGAAAAAGCTCGCCTGGAGGAAGAAAAGAAAAACCGCAAGACCCGCAATAAATTTATCCTTGTCGGCGTTATTGTCGTTTTGATGATCGCGCTGGTGATCTTTGTGAACTCGCGCCTCTTCTATAACGTTACGACGGCGCTCACCATCGGCGACACGAATTACTCCGTCGCCCGCATGAACTACGAGTACCAGAAGGCGTATATGAACTTCAATCAGACCTACGGCCAGTATTTCGGCAGTCTGATCGATACCTCCAAGAGCCTGAAGGAACAGTCCTGCCCGTTTGACGCCAACGGCGGCACCTGGGATGACTACTTCAAGCAGAGCGCCGAGACCAATCTCACGCAGCTCTCCGCTGTTTATGCCAAGGCCATCGCCGAGGGCTACGCCCTCACCGAGGACGAGGCTGCCGAGATCGACACCGCCGTCGAAAGCTACCGTACCTACGGCAAATCGATTGGCTTCGCTACGCTAAACAAGTTTCTCTCTGCCTACTTCGGCACCGGCAACAGCGAAAAGACCATCCGCGCCAACATGGCCGAGGAGCTGATCGCCAGCCGCTACGCGGACGATGTCTACGCGTCCTTTACTTATACCGACGATGAGATCGACGCCTATTACGCCGAGAACGCCGACAGCTACGACCGCGTAAACGTTCTCTATACGCTCATCTCCGCCGCCGCGAACGAGGACGAGGGCATCGATGCCGATACCGCCAAGGCTGCCGCCGAGGACAAGGCAAAGGTCATTCTGGCCGGCGCCGGCAGCTCGGAGGAAGACTTCCGCGCCGCCGTTCTCAAGGAGACCGAGGCTGAAGCCTCCGAAACGAGCTACACCGTCACCTCCTTCCTCAGCCGCTATGAAGGCAGCGTGGAGCGTGATGATATCGCCGAGGGCAAAGTGTTCTCCCACAGCAGTGATTCCGGCGTGTACGTCGTTTACATTCTTGGCACCGAGTCGAACGACTACCCGACGGTGAACGTCCGCCATATCCTCATCAAGGCCGTGGATGCCGATGGCGACGGCACATACTCTGATGCCGAGAAGCAGACCGCGTACGACGCTGTCAAGGCCATCGAGGACGAATGGCTCGCCGCAGGCGGCACCGAGGAAGGCTTCGCCGCTCTCGCCAACGAGAAGAGCGAGGATACCGGCTCGAACACCAACGGCGGCCTGTATGAGCAGATCTACAAGGGCCAGATGGTCACCGAGTTCAACGACTTCTGCTTCGGCGAGCGCGAAGTCGGCGACTACGCCATCATTTACGGCGAGAACAGCGCCTATGCCGGATACCATCTGGTGTACTTCTCCGGCGAGAACGCCCTGTATTCGCGCGTCCTCGCCGAGAACGCCCTGCGTCAGGCGGACGGCGGCGCCGCCATCAGCGATCTGACGGCCGATCTTACGCCGGTCCATGCGTCCGGCTGGCGTCTCGTCATGGCGGGCTGAGTATCCGAATAAACAAGCGCGGCGGGAGCCTTCCCGCTGCGTGAGCTTGTCAAAAAAGTATTTTTGACAAGCTCTCAAACGAGACCCACTTCGTTGGGCTCTCGTTTGAAAAGACTGCGGCTCGCCGCAGCGCACTCGCTGCGCTCGCACGTTTGCGAGCCGATAGGTATTTTCTCCGACGTACATGCCGCCGGAGAAAATGAATGGAACTCTATTTGCGCCTGCGGGCGCAAACTCTGCGAGGCTTTCTTGACAGTCTGGCGCGGCGGGAGCCTTCCCGCCGCGTTTTTATGAAATGAAAGGATAGTAAATGGACGAACGTTTCCGCCGCGCCGGGGCGATCCTCGGCGACGCGGCGATGAAAAAACTCTCCGAAAGCCGCGTAGCGGTGCTCGGGCTCGGCGGCGTCGGCTCGTGGTGCGCCGAGGCGCTCTGCCGGAGCGGGGTGGGAACGCTGTATCTTCTCGATCAGGACACCGTGTCGCTGAGCAACGTAAACCGGCAGCTTTTCGCGCTCACGTCCACGCTTAACCTGCCGAAAGCGGAAGCGGCGGCGGAGCGGCTGCGCGATATCGCCCCGGAAAGCAGGATCGTCCCGATGGTCTACCGGTACGCGCCCGAGACACGTGATACGCTGCTTGCTCTGAAGCCGGACTTCATCGTGGACTGCATCGATCTTGTGTCCTGCAAGGTCGATCTTGCGGTGAGCTGCGCCGAGCGCGGGATCCGGCTCGTCGCGGCGCTCGGCACCGGCAACAAGAAAGACGCATCCCTTCTCCGGCTGACCGACCTCGCCAAAACCGAGGGATGCCCGCTCGCGCGCGTTGTGCGGCGCGAGCTGCGCCGCCGGGGCATCACGCACCTGCCGGTCGTATACTCGCCCGAGGAGGCGTCTGAGCCGGATACCAGCGAAACGCCGCCGCCGGGCCGCCGCAGCGTGCCGGGCAGCCTCGTGTGGGTCCCCGCCTCCGCAGGGCTGCGGCTCTGCCAGTATGTTGTCACGGAGCTCATAAAATAAAAAACCGTCTCTGGTTTATTCCAGAGACGATTTTTTCATCCGTTATAGCGGTTCATCGCGCGGTCGATGCCCTGCTGCACGCAGCATTCGATGGCATCGGCGGCGCGCTCTTCGGCCTTTTCGAGCGCCGCGGCATCTTCGCCGCGGGGAACGCCCATCACCCAGTCGGCCATGTCGTAATCAGGGTGCGGCGGGGAGCCGACGCCGACGCGCAGCCGGGGGAAGTTTTCCGTGCCGAGATGGAGAATGATGTTTTTGAGCCCGTTGTGCCCTCCGGCGCTGCCGGAGGCGCGCATACGAAGCCGCCCCGGTACGAGCGCGACCTCATCGGAAACAACGAGAACACGCTCCGGAGGGATCTTGAAATAATCCGCAAGCGGGCGCACCGCCTCGCCGGAGAGATTCATAAACGTCTGCGGCTTTACGAGCAGCACATCGTGCCCGCCGATGTTCGCGCGGGCCGTGAGCGCGCGCGAACGGAGGCGGTTGATCGAAACACCGCAGCGCTTGGCGAGTATGTCGCCGACGGCAAAGCCGACGTTGTGGCGCGTGCCGTTATACCGCGGCCCGGCGTTGCCGAGAAAGACGATCATCCATTCGGCGCCGCCGGAGGAAGAACGAAACAGCATAGGAATATCTTACTCGAACAGCGGGGAGATGGAAACTTCCTCGTAGATACGGCGAATGGCTTCGGCGAAGAGACGGTCCACGGAGACATAGTTGATCTTCTCGAGACGCGGCTCGCCGACGGGATAGGGGATCGTGTCGCAGAGCTTCAGCTCCTTGATGGGGCTTTCCTCAATGCGCTCGAGCGCCGGGCGGGAGAGAACGCCGTGCGTGGCGCAGGCATAGATCTCCTTCGCGCCGCCGACCTCGATGAGCGCTTTGGCAGCGCCGCAGAGGGAACCGGCGGTATCGACCATATCGTCGAGCAGGATGACGGTCTTGCCTTCCACGTTGCCGATGATGTTCATGACCTCGGACTTGTTGGCGACCTCGCGGCGCTTATCGACGATGGCAAGGTTCATGTTGAGCTTCATGGCAAACTGGCGGGCGCGGGCCACGCTGCCCACGTCGGGGGAGACGACCATCACGTCGGGGTTGTCCTTGCCGAACTTCTGCAGATAGTAATCGGCGAAGAGGGGAGCGCCGCGCATGTTGTCCACGGGGATATCGAAGAAGCCCTGGATCTGGTTGGCGTGCAGGTCCATGGTAAGTACGCGGTCGGCGCCGGCGGCCTCGATGAGGTTCGCAACGAGCTTTGCGGAGATGGGGTCGCGGCTCTTCGCCTTGCGGTCCTGACGGGCGTAGCCGAAGTACGGGATGACAGCGGTGATACGACCGGCGCTGGCACGGTGCATCGCGTCGATCATGACGAGCAGCTCCATCAGGTTGTCGTTCACGGGCTTGCAGGTAGACTGCACGATGAACACATCCGCGCCGCGGACGGGCTCAAGGATGGAAACGGAGCATTCGCCGTCGGCGAAGCGCTTAATGTCGGCCTTGCCGAGGGGCTTGTAGAGATGGTTGCAGATGCTTTCCGCCAGAGCGGGATTGGAGTTTCCGGAGAATACCTTGACTTCTTTGCCGTGTGAAATCAAAACAAATCACCTTTCTGTCTTTAATTTTCGTGGCGTACCCGGTGCGGGCACATATTTTCATAATAAGTATACCACATTCTCCGAGGAAAGAAAGCAGAAAGTTCAACTTTTCGAGCCTTTACATTTGTGGTTTTTTTGTATATAATATCTTAGCTAATTTGATTTGGAATGCAAAGGGAATTTTTGTCATGTCAATGTTGGAATTTGAAGAGTATAAAGGCAAGCTCAACACGCTCAAGCCTGCGCTGGACGATCTGCAGGACGCGCTCCATCTGGAAGAGGCGAAGCGCGAGATCGCCGAGCTGCAGGAGGAGAGCGCGCAGGACGGCTTCTGGAACAACGTCTCCCACTCGCAGCAGGTGCAGCAGCGCATCAAGCAGCTGCAGACGAAGTGCGAAAAGTACGACAAGCTCTGCTCGTCCTGGGACGATCTTTTCACCATGTGTGAAATGGCGCTCGAAGAGGACGATGCTTCCATGCTTGAAGAGCTGAAAGCGGAGTACGATACGCTCTCGGAAAAGCTGGAAGAAATGCGTCTTTCCACGCTGCTCACCGGCGAGTACGACGCGAACAACGCCATTTTGACGTTCCACGCCGGTGCCGGCGGCACCGAGGCGCAGGACTGGACGCAGATGCTCTACCGCATGTATACCATGTGGACGGATCGCCACGGCTATAAGTATTCGCTGCTCGACTATCAGGACGGTGAAGAGGCCGGCATCAAGTCCGCCACCATCAAGATCGAGGGCGACAACGCCTACGGCTATCTCAAAAGCGAAAACGGCGTCCACCGCCTTGTGCGCATCTCGCCGTACGACGCCTCCGGCCGCCGCCACACGAGCTTTGCCGCCGTGGAGGTCATGCCCGAGATCGCCGAGGACAACAGCGAGATCGAGCTGCGCGATGACGAGATCAAAATGGACGTGTACCGCTCCTCCGGCGCGGGCGGCCAGAAGGTCAACAAGACTTCCTCCGCCGTGCGTCTGACCCACCTGCCGACGGGCATCGTCGTCTCCTCGCAGGTCGAGCGCAGCCACTTCCAGAATCTCGAAAACTGTAAGTCCATGCTCCGTGCCAAGCTCGCCGAGATCAAGGAGCGCGAGCATCTCGAAAAGATCTCGGACATCAAGGGCGTGCAGCAGAAGATCGAGTGGGGCAGCCAGATCCGCTCGTACGTGTTCATGCCGTATACGCTCGCCAAGGACACGCGCACCGGTTATGAAAACAGCAACATCCAGGCCGTTATGGACGGCGATATCGACGGCTTCATCAACGCCTATCTCGCAATGAAGGCCGGGAAATAAAAATGCCTTTCAACCGCCCGCGGCGTTAAGCTGCGGGCGGTCTATGCTTTTGGGAGGAAAATCAATGATCTGGTATCGTATCGGAGAATCTCTTATACATACGGAATCCGCACCCTGCGCGGATGTGCCGGCGCTTGTGCTTCTCACAACGGAGGAGCTGGAGAAACGCCCGGACCTTCCGGGGCTGGAAAAAGTTCTGGAACATACGCCATCGGTGCGCGGTGCGCGGACCTGCCGTGCCGAGGTGCGCCCCGACTGCCTGTCCGGTACGCTTGTGCTCCCGCGTAAGGGAAAAGACGGTGTACGCGCCGCATACGGTCTGCTCGTTACGCAAAACCGCATCGTTCTCACGGACGATTCCGCTTCGCTTCCGCCCCTCCTGCACCGCATCGCGCAGGAAAAACGATGGACGAAGGGAACGGTCGGGCAGACGCTCTATGATTTCTTTGAACAGCTCATTGCCCATGATCTGCATCGTTTGGAAGAGCTGGAAGAGCAGGCGGAAGCCTTGGAGGATCAGGTGCTCGCCGACGGCGTTGATTCTCTCAGCGCTGCGATGAACGCGCTGCGAAAGGAGACAATGGCGCTCTTTCGCTATTATTCGCAGCTCGACGACGTGGCGTGCGAGCTGTGCGAAAACGAGAACGGTTTCTTTTCGGAAACGGAAACGGAGCGATTTCGTCTTTTTGAGGGGCGTGTTGCCCGCCTGCGGGAGAACGCGCAGCTCCTGTGTGAATACTGCCGGCAGATCCAAAGCGCGTTTCAGGCGCAGATCGATATCCGGCAGAACCGTGTGATGCAGATCCTCACCATTGTCACGACGATCTTTCTTCCCCTCACGCTGCTCACCGGCTGGTACGGCATGAACTTTGTCAATATGCCGGAGCTGAGCTGGAAATACGGCTATCTCATGGTAGGCGTCATCAGCGCGGCGGTTTTGGTTCTCGGTCTTTGGATCTGCAAGAAAAAGAAATTCTGGTAAAGCAGAGAGCAAACCGGCGGCCGGCTTTTATCGGCTGCCGGTTTGCTGTTGGCAAAATAGCACATCCATAATATAACATATGTTGCACAACGGAAGCTGCAAGGCGAAAATAGTATGCCGCCCGGCGTTAAATTTCCCGGCGAGGAGATCGTCCGCGCCGCGCTTGCGCTCGTCCGCGAGCAGGGGAGATACGCTCCGTGTCCGCGCCGTGCATTCTTACGCACGGCGTGCTGAACGCGCTGAGCGTGTTCGCTCCGGAACCGGACAACAAAACGCGGTGCGTCATCTTTCGGATCCTCATCGTTCTCGCGGCTGCATACGCGGCATATCTCCTGCGGCGTCTGCCGCCGTTGACAAGCGGAGAAAGCTGTGTCAGAATGGAAAAAAACACCGAGGGGGATTAAGCCTTGAACGCTCTCGAGCTCGATACCGTATTGCTCTCACCGGACCGGACGTGTCTGGAAATTCTGGATCAGACGCTGCTGCCCGGCGAGGTGAAAACGCTGCATCTTTCGGATATGCGCGATATCTGGGAGGCGATCTATTCGCTGCGTGTGCGCGGCGCACCGGCCATCGGCGTGTGCGCGGGCTATGCGCTCGCGCTGGCCGCCTCGCAGATCGAAACGGAGGATAAGGATATCTTTTTCGCGCGCCTGCGTGAAACGAAGGAATACCTCGCCTCCGCCCGCCCGACGGCGGTGAATCTCTTCTGGGCGCTCGACCGGATGTGGCAGACGGCGGAGGCGCACGCCGGTGAGAGCATTCCGGCCATCCGCGAGACTCTTTTTGCGGAGGCGCAGCGCATCCGCGATGAGGATGTCGCCATCAGCCGCTCCATCGGCGAGCTGGGCTTTGCTCTTCTGCACCACGGGGATGGCATTCTCACGCACTGCAACGCCGGAACGCTCGCCACCGCGAAATACGGCACGGCGACCGCGCCGATGTATATCGCGCTCGAGCACGGCTGGAACGATCTTCGCGTCTACTGCGACGAAACGCGCCCGCTATTGCAGGGCGCGCGGCTCACGGCGCTCGAGATGCACGCTGCCGGATTGGATACGACGCTCCTTTGCGATAACGCCGCGTCGAGCCTGATGCAGACGGGAAAGGTTAACATAATATTTGTCGGCTGCGACCGCGTGGCGCGGAACGGCGACGCCGCGAACAAGATCGGCACCTCCGCCGTGGCGATATTGGCGAAGCATTACGGCATCCCGTTTTATGTCTGCGCGCCGAGCTCCACGATCGATATGTCGCTCGCGTCCGGCGCGGAGATCCCCATTGAGCAGCGCGCCGCGAAGGAGGTCACGGAGATGTGGTACAAAAAGCGCATGGCGCCGGAGGGCGTCGGCGTGTATAACCCCGCGTTCGACGTGACCGACCATTCGCTCATCACCGGCATCATCACCGAGCGCGGCATCTGCACCGCGTCCTTTGAGGACGCCTTCCGCGCTCTCGGGTTTTAAGCGGAGGATGCTTTTATGACGGGACCCGATCCAAACAGCATCTATCCCAACGAGAACATCCGGCAGGTCGTGTACATCAAAAACGTCATTTCCCGGCCGAATATCCTTGTCGGGGATTACACGTATTACGACGACATAGACGGCGCGGAAAAGTTTGAGGAACACGTCACGCACCATTATGATTTCCTCGGCGACAGGCTCATCATCGGGAAATTCTGCGCTATCGCCCGCGGCATTGAGTTTATTATGAACGGCGCGAACCACCGCATGAACAGCGTAACGACCTACCCCTTCAACATCATGGGCGGCGGCTGGGAGAAGTTTGCCCCAACGCTTGATGATCTGCCGCTGAAAGGCGACACGGTCGTTGGGAACGACGTGTGGATCGGGCAGAACGTAACGGTGCTGCCGGGCGTACACATCGGCGACGGCGCTATCATCGCCGCCAACTCCGTTGTGGCGAAGGACGTTCCGCCGTACTGCATCGCGGGCGGCAATCCCTGCCGGGTCATCCGCCGCCGGTTCGACGAAGAGCTCACGGCGTATCTTCTGGAGCTCCAATGGTGGGATTGGGACGCCGGAAAGATCTTCCGCAACATGGAAGCACTCTGTAGCGGCGATCTTGAGAAGATCCGGAATATAAAAGAGTAAAAGAAAGCAAGCAGGCCCCGGACATTTCGATGTCCGGGGCCTGCTTTGCTTTGACGGGAAAATGGAAGGGCAATACATGCAAGTGTCTGCTTTACTCAATTTCCTGCTCCAGATCGGTAAACAGGCTTGACGCAAAAAAATCCTGGATCGTGATGCCTAAGCCATCGCATAGCTTTTTAATCGTCGAAATCGTTGCGCTGTTGTTGCGCCCGCTGACGATGTTATTGACGGTCGATTGCGTGACGCCGCTCATGTTGCACAGTTTATTGATGGAAATGTCCCGTTGACCACACAGCTCGATGATCCGGACCCGAACCGCTTCTCCAATGTTCATGTACATGCCCCCTTTACGGAAGAGCATATCCAGAAGTACTTGAAAAGATTAACTCTTTTGGGTTAGAATTATCTCAAATGAGTTAATTCTAAAACATGGACTACGGCGGAAAAATGTGTAAGGAGTGCATCGAGAATGAAAGAAAACGAAAGGCTGCTATTGTTTTATGAGGAATGCGTGAAAAAAGGCTATTCCGACATGACAGACCCGCAGCAGGCGCTGAAAGCAAAGGTTATCGCCACTGACAGAAAGCTGCGGTACGGAAACTCCATAGAGCAGTTCTTCCAGAAAGCGAAAGCGGCGTATGAAGAACGTGAGGCAGAACGGATTGCAGAGAAGCAGAGGATCGCGGAGGAAACGCGGCGCTGTGCGGTGCCGGGAGAAGAGCTGGTAAAGCTCCATAGCGCCCCGGAGGTGATTTCCGTTTTTAAACGACCAGATGGAAGCTTCTATTGCACGTTCGATAAGAATCCGGAAAGAAAAATAGAGGGCAAACCGGAATTTCGTGTTGTGCCCAGTTCTACGGTTTCCTATGAGTATCATCCGTCGGAGACGAGAATTACTATGGCATCGAAAGGCGGTTTTGCCGGCGGACAGGTGTGGGAAACGGATCCGTGGGTTTCGAGAAAACATGAACATACCGGAATGGCGTTTTTAGAGATAACTGTTAACGAAGAATCGTGGGAAGTATACCAAATCACATTATCGCCTCTTGAGACGATATTTGTCAAGGTATGTTTTTGCAAAGGAGTGTGCAATTCGCATTGACAAGCAGCAAAAAGAACGCTATAATAATGCCGTTATCGATAATGACGTTATTATTTAGGCGCAGAGGAGTGAAGACATGGCCAATAGGGATCATTCCCTGGATGATGGGATCATTCAGGCTGCCTATTCGGAATTTCTTGCTTACGGCTTTCAGAAAGCGTCTCTGCACAAGATCGCCGAAAAAGCCGGTGTTACTACGGGGGCAATCTACACAAGATACAAGAATAAAGACGCGTTGTTTGCCAGTCTGCTTCAGGATTTTTTTGAGACGATGCAGGTTCTCTTTACCCCTGTCGCCGAAGAATACGAAGAAGCAAAGTGCAGCGCGCAGCCGGAGGACATCCTCCGCGCCATAAACGCCGAAGAACAGGTATATTTTCAACTGCTGACTGAGCACCATGACGACTGCACTTTATTTTTCTGCCGCAGCGATGGCAGTTCCATGGAAACCGTGCTGCATGAACTGATGAACCGTAAAGCGGAACAAACGGTAGAGTTCTTTTCACATATCTATGGAAAAGCGCCAAATGCCGATGCGATCCGTCTTTTGATGGGCTCACAGTTCTGGTACTTCCGCCAGCTGCTGGATCAGCATATGGAGGAAGGCAGAATGCTTACCTGCTTACAGGCGGTTCTTGATTTTACCAATGCTGGCTGGCGGCAGCTATGCGATACCTTGCAATAAAACCGAAAAGTTGATTCGGACGGTCCATCCGTCCGTTTCTTACGACCGCCGGTTAGAGGCGGCTAACTAATAAGAAAAGAGTTTGCGATGATAGATTTTGAATTTGAATTCCAATATGCGGAGGCAAAACTGCCCAGTCTCCGACAGATCGGCGGCAGCATCCCGGCGGGACGCTGCGTGGTGCTCTGCGGAGGCAGCGGATGCGGAAAATCCACGCTGCTGCGGTGCATCAACGGACTAATCCCACAATTTTACGAGGGAGAGCTAAAAGGCTTTTGCCGCCTGAACGGGCAGGACACCGCCGGAATGCGTATCGGAGAGATCGGTGAATTAGCCGCCTCTGTCTTTCAGGATCCGCGGAGTCAGTTTTTTACCGTGAACAGCTCCAACGAGGTGGCCTTCGGTCTTGAAAATCACGGTCTGCCGCAAGATAAAATCCGACGGCGGGTAGATGAGGCCTTCCGGATCTTCCATCTGGAAAGACTGAAGGACCGCAACGTCTACGAGCTGTCCAGCGGTGAGCGGCAGTTCATCTCTATCCTCTCGGCATGGGCCATGGACACAGATATTTTTCTGCTGGACGAGCCGACAGCCAATCTCGACTTTGCAGCCACGCAGCAGTTAAAAGAGATTCTGCTGGCGCTGAAAAGGCAGGGCAAAACGCTGCTGCTCAGTGAACACCGGCTCTACTATCTTGCCGACATTGCCGATGAATATTGGGTCATGGCAGACGGCGAGATCAAAGGAAAATACACTGCCGCAGAGGCAAAGGCGTTCTCGGCGGAGCAGAGGCAAGCACTTTCTCTGCGCACGCTCGACCTTGCGGAGATCACCGTGCCGGAGAAAGAGCCGCTGCCGAAAACCACGCCGACGGCGCTGGGTGTCTCAGATGTCCGCTATACATACGGCAGGAAGGCCGGAGATATCCTCTCCGATGTCAGTTTTTCCATCCGTGAGCATGAGATCGTCGGCCTTGTGGGCGCAAACGGCTGCGGCAAAACGACCATCGGCAAGCTGATTGCAGGGCTTTACCGCCCCTCCGGCGGCAGGATAATGCTTTTCGGAAAGCCGCAAAATCCAAAGCAGCTGCAAAAGCAGGTGCTGTTCATCCTTCAGGAGGCGGAGTTCCAGTTCTTCACCAGCTCCGTCCTGCACGAACTGCAATACGGCCATGCGGTGACACCGGAGTTTGAAGTAAAAACGGAAGCGCTGCTGAAAAGTATGGATATGTGGGACTGCCGCGACCGACATCCCTTTTCCCTCTCCGGCGGGCAGATGCAGCGTCTGACGCTGATGATGGCGTATCTATCCGACAAGCCCATCGTCATACTGGACGAGCCGACGGCGGGACAGGATGCGGAGAGCCTGGCGCGATGCGCGGCGCTGATCCGGGAAATGCGGAAGAAAAAGACGGTTCTCATCATCACACATGACCTCGAACTGATTGCATATGCCTGCGACTACTGCATCGGGCTGTCGGGCGGGCGTGCAGAAACAGAGTTTCCCGTTCATTCGGAACGAGATTTGCAAGCGGTACGGCAATATATGGAGCACTTCCATCCATCCGATGCTCCAGCGAAAAAACAGCATAAAGAACGATTCCATCCGGTAACGAAGCTGCTTTACTGGCTGGCCCTGCTGGTCGTGATCTCCACGCCCAACAACCACTTGGTTTATGCCGCATATGCGGCGCTGATCCTGCTGACCGCAGCGGACGACTGGCTCGGAACGGCGCTGGCAGGCGGGATGAGCTTTGGGTTGCTGTGGGCGGCAAACGCTCTGCTGCCGGGCACGGTGTTTTCCTTTATGTTAGTGCTGTTCCCGCGTATCATTGCCGTTGGCATTTCCATGCGGACGCTGATCGGGCGAAATGAAGCCAGCCGCACCTTGGCGGCGCTGCGCAATATACGCTTGCCGGAACGGCTCATTATGATTGTCGCCGTCATTTTCCGCTTCTTCCCAGTGCTGTCCGGCGACATGAAGCTGCTGCGGCAGTCCATCCGCACGCGGGGCGCATTTGCAACACCGCTTCAGAAGCTGCGAGCGCTGCCATCCTATATCGAAATACTGACCGTGCCGATGGCTTTGCGCGTTATCCGCATCGCCGAGACGCTGTCCGCCTCCGCCGAGACACGGGGCATCGACTTAAAGTGCCGCAAGAGCAATTACCTGTCGCTTCGGTTCTCTGCGTGGGATGTTGTGTTCTGCGTTTTGCTGGCAGCCTCCATCGCCGCCGGTCTTATTCTGTGATCGCCGTCTCTGCGACGTTCAACCATATTCCATTCAAAAAGGAGTCTTTAACCATGAGTACTGCAAACCCCAATAAACTGAAAGTCAAGGACATCATTACCGTTGTCCTGCTGGCCCTTATCAATGTGGTCATTTTCTTCGCCAGTTCCGTCCTGTACGCAACGCCCATCACCATCGTTCTGATGCCGGTATTTTTCGCCCTGCTGGAGGGCATCGTCTACTTCATCATTGGCACGAAGGTGAAAAAGCCCGGTGCCATCCTCATTTACAGCATTGTCCGCGCCATTATGGGCGGATATCTGCCGTACATCATCCTCTTTATTCTCTCCGGTGTCATTGCCGAGCTGCTGCTGCGGAAGATGGGCTACGGCAATGCAAAGGCGCTGACCGTCAGTTATGTCATCAATCAGGTGCTGGCCGCATTCGGCAGCACCATTATTCCCTACGCCATCGCAGCCAAGGCTATGGCGGATCAGATGGTCACTGATGGCCGTCAGGACGCCATCCTTGCCGCATCCCAGATGCTGCAGTCCTGGGTGCCTGTGGCGCTGGTGGCCGGTGTGATCGTGGCGGCCTTTATCGGCGCAATGATCGGCAAGCGGATCGTGAAAAAGCATCTTGCTGCGTAATGCAGTCGAAAGGAGTTCACCATGAAAGAAATTGAGCCAAAGCGCTTCGCCGCCTCGTGGCTGGCAGAGCTGGCAAAAGGGCGGTACGGCGAGTACGCTTTTAGCGTCCTTACGGCGCTGCTGTGCGTCGCCTGCTCGCTTATTCCGTATTTCATCATCATCCGGCTCATCACCGCACTGGTAAACGGCACGGCGGAGCTGACGTACTGCCTGACGCTCTGCGCGTGGATGGCGGGCTTCTGGGTGCTGCGCTATGTGCTGCACAGCGTGTCCACGTCCCTCTCCCATCACGCCACCTTCCATGTGCTGGCCAATACCCGCACACGGCTGCTGGATAAGCTGGCGACGCTGCCCCTTGGCACGGTGCTGGACCATTCCTCCGGCTCCTATAAGAACATTATCGTCGAGCGCGTGGACTCCATTGAAACCACCCTTGCCCATTTGCTGCCGGAGATGACTGCCAACATCGTCGGTGCGCTGGCGGTGCTGGTGCTGCTGTTCCTCGAGGACTGGCGCATGGGCCTTTCCATGCTGATCGTCGTTCCGCTGGGAACTCTCTGCTTCGCGTCCATGTTCAGCGGCTATCACGAGAAGTTTCAGCGCACGGTCACCGCGACAAAGGCGCTGAACGACACGGCTGTGGAATACATCAACGGCATTGAGGTCATCAAGGCCTTCGGTCAGTCCAAAACCAGCTACGCAAAGTTTGTCTCTGCTGCAAAGGAAGGGGCAGACTGCTTCATCGACTGGATGCGGGGCAGCCTCTTCGGGCAGGTGGCGGGCATGGCGATATTCCCCTCAACACTTCTCGGCATTTTGCCGGTGGGCTGCCTTCTTTATATGCACGGCACACTGTCGGCAGAAACATTTCTGGCTGTCATCGTGCTTTCGTTCGGCGTTATGCAGCCGCTGATCACCGCCTTCTCCTACACCGACGACATTGTACAGGTCAAGACCATCATCGGCGAGGTGGCGGAGGTGCTGTCCGGTGAGGATATGCAGCGCCCGGAAAGCGCGGAAAAGCTGCCTGCGGACAACTCCATCGAGCTGAAAGATGTCCGCTTTGCTTATTACGACAAGGTGGTGTTGCACGGAATCAATCTGCGCATAGCCCCGGGGACGGTCAACGCATTGGTCGGGCCTTCCGGCAGCGGCAAGTCCACCATCGCCCGGCTTATTGCCTCCCTTTGGGACGTGAAGGACGGCTCTATCGAGCTGGGCGGCGTGGACATCCGTACACTTCCGCTGGCGGAGTGCACGAAGCGTATCGCCTATGTGTCGCAGGATAATTACCTTTTTGACCTTTCGGTTATAGACAACATCCGCATGGGCAGAAAGGGTGCGACCGATGCGGAGGTCATTGACGCCGCGAAGAAATGCGGCTGCCACGAGTTCATAATGGGGCTGGAGAACGGCTATCAGACCGTATGCGGTGTATCCGGCGGACACCTCTCCGGCGGCGAACGGCAGCGCATCTCCATTGCCCGGGCCATGCTGAAGGACGCGCCAATCGTCATTCTGGACGAGGCCACATCCTACACCGACCCGGAAAACGAGGCGGTCATCCAGTCGGCACTGGCAAGGCTGGTGCGGGGCAAGACGCTGCTGGTCATTGCCCACCGCCTGTCTACCATCGCCGATGCAGACCAGATCATTGTCGTGAATCACGGCAGGATCGAAGCTGTCGGCACACAGGCGGAACTGTTTGCTTCCTGCCCGCTTTATCAAACCATGTGGGAAGCCCACATCAGCGTCAAAGATGACGGGGAGGTGGCGTAATGCTCAAGACACTGAAAAAATTTTTTGCCTTCTGCGGGGTGGACAACCGCAGGCTGTTTATGGCATCCATCTGGCTGGGCGTGGTCAGCGCCATCTGCTCCGCCATGCGTATTCCTGCCGCTGCCATTGTCATTCAGGCGCTGCTGCAAAAGAATGTCACCATGGCGACACTCTGGACGAGCCTTGGAATCATCGTCGTTTCTCTGATTGTGACCATCGCCATCAACATGAAGGCCACCATGCTCCAGACCCGTGCAGGCTACCGCGCCTGCGCCAACAAGCGGATTGAGATTGCGGAGCATCTGCGGTACCTGCCTATGGGCTGGTTCAATGACAATAGCCTGGGCGAGGTGACCTCCGTTACCACCAACACCATGGAGAACATGGCCAACATTGCCACACGGGTGGTCATGGTCACAACGAGGGGCTTCCTGACCTCCGGCATCATCGCAGCGATGATGTTCCTCTTTGACTGGCGTATGGGGCTTATAACACTGGTGGGACTGGTGCTGTTCTTCGCCGTCAACGCCGCCATGCAGCGGGCGGAGCAGGCCCTTTCCCAGCGGAAGTTCAATGCCGACGAGCGGCTTGTCTCCAAGGTGTTGGAATATGTGCAGGGCATCGCCGAGGTCAAGAATTTTGATCTGACCCACGATTCCGCAACGCAAGTACACGGCGCTGTGGAGGAAGCCTGCAGGGCATCCTTTGCCATGGAGATCCCGTCGGTGCTTTATATGCTGGGGCAGTTCATCGTCAACAAGCTCACCGGCGTTGCCGTCTGCACCGCTGCCATCGTATTCTATTTCGGCGGCACAATGGAGCTGACGAATTGCCTTTTGATGCTCATCTGCTCCTTCATTCTCTTTGAGCAGTTGGACTCTGCCGGGAGCTTTTCGTCCTTGTTCCGTTCTATCGACATTGGCGTGGACAAGGCAAACACAATTCTGCGTGTAGAGCCCATGGATATTGACGGGGAGGAGCTGTCGCCGGAGCGGAAGGACATTGTTCTGTCTCATGTAAACTTCTCCTACGACAGCAAGCCCATTCTGCACGATGTATCCCTGACCATTCCGGAGAAAACGACTGTCGCCATCGTCGGTCCCTCTGGCAGCGGCAAGACCACGCTGTGCAATCTCATGGCGCGGTTCTGGGATGTGCAGTCAGGCAGCGTGCGCCTCGGCGGACGGGATGTACGGGAGTACAGCTACGACAGCCTCATTCGCAATTTCTCCTTTGTGTTTCAGCGGACATATCTGTTCTCGGACACCATCGCCAACAATATCCGCTTCGGTAAGCCCGACGCCTCCATGGAGGAGGTGCAGGCCGCTGCAAAGAAGGCGCGGTGCTACGACTTTATCATGGCACTGCCGGACGGCTTTGATACCGTCATCGGTGAGGGCGGCGCGACACTCTCCGGTGGCGAGCGCCAGCGCATCTCTATCGCCCGGGCGATTATGAAGGACGCACCCATCATCATTCTGGATGAGGCCACAGCCAATGTTGACCCGGAAAACGAAAAGGAGCTCATGGAGGCCATTGCAGAATTGACCCACGATAAGACGGTCATCATGATTGCTCACCGGCTGAAAACTGTGCGCCATGCCGACCAAATTTTTGTTGTCGATCACGGTGAGATCGTTCAGCAGGGCACCCATGACGAGCTGGTTGCCATTCCCGGAAAATACAAAGAATTTATCGACATCCGAAAGAAGGCAGAAGGTTGGAACCTTGCAGAATAAGGGAGAAATCACTATGAATGAAACAAAAAAGCTCAAAAGCAGAGATCTGATCACCATCGGAATTTTTTCCGCCCTGTATTTTATACTGAACCTCGCGGCAATGATCACCGGATTTGTGCCGGTGCTCTGGCTGCTGCTTCCGGGCGTTGCCGGAGTTCTCACCGGCATTCCGTTCATGCTGATGGAATCAAAGGTGCAAAAGCCCGGAGCCATTCTCATCATGGGTCTGATCACCGCCGTTCTCTACTTTGTGACAGGGCAGTTTACCGTGCTGCTGCTCATCACTTTTGCCGTCGCCTGCATTCTGTCAGAGGCATATCGGGCAATCACGAAATACGATAACCGTTTCATTCATATGGCGATTTCGTTTATTCTCTTTTGCTACGGCATGCTCGGCTCTCCTCTTGCCATCTGGGTATACAAGGACAGCTTTTTAACACAGATCCAACAAAACGGAATGTCCGCCGAATATGTCAAGTCGCTTTCCGGGCTGATATCCGTACCGATGCTGATTGCCCTGTGCATTTCCCCGATTGTCGGCGGCGCAATCGGAGCTTTGATTTCAAAGGGGCTGTTTCGCAAACACTTCCGCAAGGCGGGAATTGTATGACAAGACGAATCAGCGTCCTTGATCCGAGAGCCGGTATTTGGCTGCTGCTGCTCGCAAATGTCGGCATGTTCTGTGAAAAATACACATGGCAGGGCATCGCATTATCCAGCATGTTTTTATTGTTTCTTCTGCTATATCGGCAGTATTCGGCCGTATGGAAGGGTGCATTGCTGATTGTTGTTTTTCGCCTGCTGCTAAAATATGTCTTCCCGCTGTGCCCCCACTTTATCAACATGGTTTTCCCCGTGCTGATCAACTACACACTGCGTATGATGCCTTGCATTTTAGCCGGAATTTTGCTGGTGCGAAACGCCTCCATGCAAAAAATGGTTGCCGCCATGCGGGCTTTGCATCTGCCACAGGGCTTTATCACCGCCATCTCCACCACGCTCCGGTATTTCCCGGCGATCAGGGAGGAGTTCGGGCATATCCGGGCGGCGGCAAAGCTGCAAAACATTCCCCTGTCCGAAATGCTGGAATCCACGGTCGTACCGATCATGATGTCGGCGGTCAACACTTCGGACGAAATTGCTGCGGCAGCTGTCGTAAGAGGCATCGAAAACCCCTGCAAAAAGACGAGCTATATCCGGCTTCGTATCACCGCTTCCGATTGGCTCATCATGGCGCTGGCAACGCTATGCACGGCCACAACTATATGGATGGGGTATCGGCTATGATCCGATTTCAAAATGTAAGCGCCACAATACAGGGCAACAGAATTCTGGATAACATCAATCTGGCGATAAACGACGGAGAGTTTGTTCTCCTTTGCGGAGAGAGCGGCTGCGGCAAAACGACGCTGACGCGCCTTGTAAACGGACTGATTCCTCACTTTGTCAAGGATGTTAAGGTTGATGGTACCGTTACGGTCGAGGACATGAAAATTTCCGATTCGCCCATGTACAAAATTGCCGAATCGGTTGGTTCGGTTTTCCAGAACCCGAAAACACAGTTTTTCAACACCGACTCTTCTGCCGAGATTGCCTTCGGGCTGGAGAACATCGGCGCAGGCTGGGATTCCATGCACAAAAGAGTAGCAAAAACCATATCCGATCTGGGAATTGAAACTCTGGCGGACAGAAGCATTTTCTCCCTGTCCGGCGGAGAGAAGCAGCTGCTTGCTTTCGCTTCGGTATATGCCATGAATCCGCAGGTTTATGTTCTCGATGAACCGTCTGCAAATTTGGATCACGAGGCAATGGGAAAGCTGCGCAGAATTCTTGAAATCGTTAAAAAGGGTGGCCATACCGTGCTGATTGCCGAACACCGGCTGTCCTATCTGTCCGGGCTTGCCGACAGGATCGTTTACCTGAAAGCCGGGCGGATTGAAAGAGAATTCACGGCAGCGGAATTTGCCGGCCTTCCCGAAAGCGAACGGAGCGCCATGGGTCTGAGAAGCATCCGCTCCGAGGAAATAAAAATCCCTGAGCGCACGTTTATGCAGCCAAATGCCTCTCTTGCGGTGCATCATATTTCCGTGCAACGAAAAAGGCGGCTAATTCTCAACGATCTCTCTCTTTCCGCCAATGACGGAGACATCATCGGCATCGTAGGCAAAAACGGAAGCGGGAAATCCACCCTATGCAGCAGCCTCTGCGGTCTTTTACCGACTGCCAGCGGAGAAGTGATTTTCCGCGGCGGGACGCTATCCCGCAGTGCAAGAACCAAGCAGTTCGGTATGGTGATGCAGGATGTCAACCATCAGCTTTTTTCGGACAGTGTGAAAAACGAGTGCTTGTCGGCCAATCCGAATGCCACCAATCAGGAGATTGAGAATCTGCTGAACAGCTTTGACCTGCTTGACTGCATCGACCGGCATCCGCTTACCTTGTCGGGCGGACAGCGACAGCGGCTTGCCATCTGTCAGGCAATTATGGACAAAAAGAAATTTTTGATTTTTGACGAGCCGACAAGCGGATTGGATTTCCGCCATATGTGCCAGGTGACCGAATGGTTGAAGCAATTGGCACAGCACGGTTATATTCTGTTTGTCGTCACGCACGATTATGAATTTCTGAACCGGGCGTGTAACTGCTATGTCCGGATAGATAAGATAAATTGATCGGAAAAGTGAAAAAACAGCGACTTTGAACGGCCAAATTTTCTTTCAGATCTTCAATAGCAACAGCAACCCCCACACCAATCGCCTGACCGGTGCGGGGGTTGCTGCGCTTATTATGTCTTATATCTGCATTTGATTCCTGAGCTTTTCAAGCACTGGGATTTTGTCCCCGACATACCAATCGTCGCAGCAGCTTAGCGCTTCGGTCTGCGTTCGGATAAGCCTTGCATGCATAGCCGCCCAGAGATGGATCGCCAAGGCTACCACAACCGTAAATAACCCGCAAAAATACTGGATAGCTTTTGTTCTCGTATACCTTGCGTCAATATCCGTATTCAGTGCCTTCACCATGAAGGAGTAGAGGAAGCACCCAAGCGCTCCCATTCCGACGACCAATGCAGGATTCCACAAGGCGTAGGTGCCGGACAGATAACAGGCTCTGTTGAGCATTCCGGTGTCCGTCTTCTGCAGCGGAACGCATCCCAGCAGCCAATCGCCGGCAGCCATCAATATCCCGCCGATTGCGCCAAGAATACAGCATTGGATAAACGGTTTCTTTTCTTCCTTCTTCATCTTCTTCATTCCTGTGCATTTATTTCATGATCTTCATGCAAAAGTCGCAGCGGTCATCGCCGCGCCCCAGCGTTTTTGTTCGATGCCAAATGAGCTTCGGATGCAGACCGGTGTAGCTGATGTCGTCGCTGTCGCAAAAGCAGCAGCACAGCTCAGGACATCCGTATGCCACGCAGGTGTCGTGATATGGACATTTCATCATATCAACACGCCATATACCGGTGCCGACCTGCAGCTCCTTTGAGTCAAAGCCCGCCGCTGGACCGAAGACGCTCCGTGTGGACTTGACAAAAACGCCGGGAACAAGGCGGTAAAGCCCCGGTATGAGCAGTAGGGTGGCAAGCTGTTTGTGACTCGTTCTCGCCAGCCGCTCCACATAGCCGTGAACGATTTGCAGCGCCTCCTCTTTCGGCATGACCCGCTGCAAGGTTTCGTAGGCCGCAATGCCCGGTAATATCTGCCGCTTGAGGTGGTATTGCTTCTCCTTGCTTGCATCTGTATTTTCAGCCAGCAGCACATTCAACCGCATATCAAAAAAGGCATTCAGCTCCTTGACCTGCGAGGCAAAGCGCTGTGTCGCAGTCTACCGAAAATCACGGGAGAGATAGGTTTCCTTCATCGTCCTGCCTCCGTCCCAGCTTTCACGAAGCCCTTCTTTTTATACCCGCAGTCGCAGTATGGGCCGCCGGAGGCGAGAGTGTACTGCCGCACAAAGTCGGTCACGCCGCCGGCTTCGCTCATGGTGTAGTCCAGACGGCACAGCGCGGGGGTCAAATCGTACAGCCCCAGCTTTTTCATCAGCACGCAGATGCCGCATTTGGTGAAGCGTCCCTCGTAGCCGCTGTCGTCGGGATATTCGTAAAACTCCATATTCCACGAGTAGGGGTTGCGGTCAGCGGCTCTCAGCGCGGCGGTGGCTTTCATACCGGCAATGTCCTTTTCGGTGAATTTGCTCTTTCCGCTCATTTGGCAGAACCATTTCATGGGCTTTGTCATCATGGATTTTGCGTAGTAATCTGTCAGTCTGTCCACCTTTGGGCGCTCCGGCATAGAGAGAATAAACGCACCGATCATCGCGCAGTTGACGAGGTTCATCTTGAACCGGTCGCCTTTTTCAAATTCGGGCAACTCGGAGATGATCTCCCTGTATTTCGGCTTTGCTTTTTTCGTGATGGCTTTTGCCGTATTCGTACCGCAGCCGAACACCGCTGTCAGCTGGCTTCGGAAGGACGGTGCAAACAGCGTCCACATGCCGAAAGGCATTCCGGCGTATTTCATCGTAAGTATCTCCCGGCCTCCGCCTCCAGCGCCTGCCACACGGGATAAGCCGCGCCGTTCTCATCAAAGAACTGCTTGATATCCCGATTCAGGGCGCTCATTTCGTCTATGGCGTTCATGGCGTGGTCGGAGGCACATAGTTTGCCCAGTGAGGTGGCACACATGAGTTTAAAGAAGCGCAGACAGGTCTTGCGGTACTTTTCGCTCTCAAAGTCTGCATCCGCCTTTGGCAAAATGTCGTGTCCCGCATTGCGTATGGCACGGTAGCCTTCAATATTGGCATCGATCACCCGTCCAAGGTACACCGTATTTCTCCTAAGCTTTTTCAGGTCGCCGTCCGTCTTATAGCAGGCGAAGGCCGCAGGCATCACAAAGGCCGCATGGCAGAGCAGATAGTCCTCCATATTCGGCTCATAGACGACCTTGTATTTGGTACCGCCGAAAATCTCTCCGATCAGTTCCGCATTGGAGACCGCCCCACGCAACTGCCCGATGGTGATTTTTTTCAGGTCGATAGAAACGACCCGGTCAGATTCCCGATGCCCGGCAGAGAGCGCAAAGGCAAACAAGACATTTTTCTCCGGCAGTGCCGCCGCCAGCGCTCTTGCCTGCACATTGTTACCCACAAAAACAATATTTTTCGTCTGATTCGCCCGCAAGGTTTCCAGAGCAGAATCCAACTGTGTATAGCGCAGAACCACAAAAATCACATCGTACCGGACATTCGGTGCCAATTCCGTCACCACAGGAATATTGCTGACCGATGTACGGAGGGAGAATTGATCCTTGATCCGCAGTCCGTTCTTCCTGATTTTCTCTGCCCAATTTCCCCGGGCAAGCAGGGTCACATCCTTTCCGGCGTGAAACAGATTCCTTGCCAGATTACACCCTAAAACGCCTGCACCATATACCAGAATTTTCATTGCTTGCCACCAAATCTGATCTTTACGATCTGCATCTTCATCATTCCGTCACCGACTTTGGCAAGAAAACGGAAAAATCTGCTGACGGAGGGGTCTTTCAAATCATTGTAGCCCAACATATAGCCCCGGCTGGTGACCTGCAAATGGCTGTCCCATGGGGAAAGCTCCTTCTGTGCGTCCGAAACGGCAAAGTACGCGCCCACATCTTTGATTTTCGCGCTCTTGAGCCATGTCTTGGCAATCATTTTCACTGCCGTCCGGTTCGCCGCATCAAATACCAGCACGCCGCTGGGGAAAGCGTTCGCCATTTTTTGCACCAATGCTTTGACCTGTTCCGTCAGAAAGTAGTAGAACACGCCGGAGGCAAAGAACACCGCGCCGCCGGATGCGTCGATTTTTGTGAACCATTCGGTATTGTTCAAATCGCAAGGGATATTTTCCTCACGCTCCCCGGCGGGCAAAAGCTCGTTACGCACGGCTATGACATCGGGAAAGTCCAGATTGTAAATTTTACAGCTGCCGTTGTCGCAGCTTTTTCCGGTACTGTCCAGCCCGCAGCCCAGATTGACCACCGCCGCATTGGGGTGAGATTTCAGATAATCCCGCACCTCAAAAGCAAGGTCATTCTGCCGCATGGCCACCTCCAGTGAACCGAAACGCTGCATCAGGCTGCGGGATTTTTTCTCCGCCTCAGAAAAATCGTAGTCGATTTCGTTAATCAGCCGCACCGCCGTTTCATCTTGGTAGAGATTCGGATACAGCTCTGAGCAGACCTTCCGCGCATACAGTGGAATGATCAGCGTCTCCTGTACGGTGTTTTTCTCGATTTTGTATTTCATGGGTATCACTCACTTTCTGATAAATGGCAGTTCCGGCATACAGTCACGCTCGGCGATGTGTGCCAGCATTTCGGCGAACCCCTTTGGATCGCGAATCTGATATTGCATGTGATCGTATCCCTCAAACACGGGATAATGGCCGCAGGGGTAGGCTTCCATCACTGCCTGACGGTATTTGAAATGATCTTCTATGCTGCCAAACTCGAAATAGATATGCTTTTGCAGTTCTTCGGGAAGGGACGGAAAGGGCTTATCCTCCAGGCTGTCCAGAATATGCCGCCGCAAATTTGTATAGGTCAGATTTTTCCCTGCGTCTATAAAATACGGCTTTATGGAATCGTCGTCACACCACAGAATCTTTTTCAGTGTGCCGCCCTTCGACCAGTACAGGCTCCTGATAGCGAAATACAGAAACGGTGTCATAATGCGGCGCGTACCTTTTCCGATTTGCGCAAACTGCCCGCCGTCAAAGAAAACGTGCTCCACGGGCAGCTTCGTCTGCGCCAGAAATGCCATGGCAAGGTCTGCACCGATGGAAGAAGCGACCACCATCGCCAGCCGCTCCACGCCCTGTCGATGCAGAAAGTCCTCCACCTGCCGTATTTCGTCCAGCTTGCTGACATATTTCTGCACCTCGCAGTAAACGGTGGAGGTGGGCAAGATGCAGAAATATCGACCCTGCAAATACCTCGCAATCGGTTCGCTGCTCGCTCCTGTCACACCCATTGCATGAAAGAACAGCACGGCAGGATTTCTCCTGTCGCCATATGTTTGAAACAGCATTTCTATCACCTCATATTTTCATAAAAAGCATCATAATCGCCGCCAGTGCTGCCGAAATGACTGCCATGCCCACCGTGCCGAACAGCCACTTTTTGCCCTTATCCTTGACTGTAATGTAGGGTTTCAGGTCTTCCGTTCCCGGGATTTCCCATGCGCTCGTATGTTCCACCCAATAGCCATCAATCAAAAAGCGGTCAATGAGATTCATCACGGATAAGATGACCAGCAGCTGCCAGAAGCCCTGAACGAAGCCCTTTGCGCCGTTGAGCGCATAGACGCAGACCAGCACATAGGCGATGTAGCCGGGGACGCAGACAGCTTTGAAAATCAAAGCATTTCGCTTGATTTTCGCGTGTGTTGTAAGTCCCAGCGTTACGCACCGCTCCTGCACCTCCGGGCTGTAAAGATGCACCATACCCACCGCGCCCTTGCGGATACCGATGGCACAAACCAAAATGAGCAGAACGCCAAGTCCTATGCCTTCCAAAATCACCTGTAAAATCATCCTTTACTTCCTTATCCCAGCGCCACATCCAGCACCATCATCACGCTGAAGCCGACGGCAAAGAACACCGTTCCAAGATTCGAGTGCCGCCCCTGCGACATTTCCGGAATCAACTCCTCTACCACCACATAGAGCATGGCGCCCGCCGCAAAGCTCAGCAGATACGGCAGCGCCGGGATCACAAGCTGCGCCGCGAGAAGTGTCAGCACCGCGCCGATAGGCTCCACCACGCCGGAGAGCACGCCGCCAAGAAATGCCTTACCCTTGCTCTCGCCCTCCGCCCGCAGCGGCATGGAGATGATGGCTCCCTCGGGGAAATTCTGAATGGCGATGCCAAGGGACAGGACAAGTGCGCTTGCCGCCGTAATTTGCGTATTTCCCGCGAGGAAGCCCGCGTACATCACGCCCACTGCCATTCCCTCCGGAATGTTATGCAGGGTCACTGCCAACACCATCATGGTGGTACGGCTGAGCTTGCTTTTCGGGCCCTCGGCCTGATTGCTCCCCACATGAAGGTGGGGAATCAGATGGTCGAGCAAAAGCAAAAACAGCACGCCGACCCAGAAACCGACAAACGCGGGAAGGAAGGAGAGCTTGCCCATGCCCTCCGACTGCTCGATGGCAGGGATCAGCAGGCTCCATATCGACGCCGCCACCATCACCCCGGCGGCAAAGCCGGCAAGGGCGCGCTGCACCAGATCGCCAAGGGATCTTTTCATAAAAAACACGCAGGCCGAGCCCAGTGCTGTTCCCAAGAAAGGGATCATGATTCCAAGAAAGGTTTCCATTT